>Ga0207433_10005051_pt1 | contig 23842 bp, 24 predicted proteins | sample YelNatPaOPGAMG01_FD_187559 | JGI IMG/M metagenome (GOLD analysis project Ga0207433, IMG submission 187559) | Hot spring thermophilic microbial communities from Obsidian Pool, Yellowstone National Park, USA - OP-RAMG-01 (SPAdes) (version 3) | ecosystem: Environmental > Aquatic > Thermal springs... | reverse complement strand
ATTGGTGGGGGATGAGAACCTTTGAAGCTTTCTCCTTCAGATGATACAAATCAAGTGTATAATGGCTCGATGGAAATACCGCTTGCCTCAATCCACTAATCCAAAAAGCTCCATCACTTAGCAAGTGAACAGAATCCCCACTATTAAGTCCTGAAATACGAAAACGCGTGTATAGTCGCTCCCCAAATTCATTAACATCTTCCAGAATCCCATGGGCGTTATTTCCATACCCCACTGTTCTTTTAGTAGCTCCGAACTCCATCCATACGACCGCTAATTAGATTCGAAATTACCACTATAAAAAGCCACCATTTCTCCCAAAATTTAGCATTTATAATATCTTAAAACTAAATGAAAGTAATTAAAAAAGATATTGACTATAATTAAATATTTCTTTACTTTACTTAAGTAAAGTATGAAGAAACCAGCATCAAAGGAGATTAACAATCTATACAAGGCCGTGCTGAATCTGCGGAACCTTGATGAATGCCGAAGGTTCTTTCGAGACCTGTTGACGGAATATGAAATCCGCGAATTTGCAGAGAGATGGAAGGCAGCACGTATGTTAGCAAATGGTATATCATATAATCAAATAGAAAAAGAAACTGGCTTGAGTCAGCGCACAATTGCCAGAGTTGCAAAATGGCTGAAAAATGGAAAAGGTGGTTACACAATGATGTTAAAAAGGATGAGTTTAGTAAAAAGAACATAGATAGAATAAATTATGTTAGCTAAGAATGGCAGATTAAAAATTGCAATTCAAAGAAATGGCCGACTAACGGATGACTCAATTACATTACTGAAAACTTGTGGCTTGAACTTCGAGTTCCAAAAGCAAAGCCTTTACTCGCCATGCAGTAACTTCGAACTGGATATTTTAGCCATTAGAGACGATGATATTCCTGAATACGTTCAAGATGGTGTAGCAGATCTCGGAATAATCGGCGAGAATGTCTTAAAAGAGAGAAACGCAAAAGTAGAAATATTAGCTCCATTAGGTTTTGGCGAGTGTAAATTGACAATCAGTATACCCCAGAAATCAAAAATTAAAAAGATATCTGATCTTAAAGGCAAAAGAATAGGCACAACATATCCCCAAATATTAAAGAAGTTCCTTGACTCAAATAGAATTGAAGCGAAAATAGTAAAATTAAGTGGCTCTGTTGAGCTAGCACCAAGTCTCGACGTTGCCGATGCAATATGCGACATTGTTTCGACAGGAACAACAGCGAAAATGAGTGGATTAAAACCGTTTTACACGGTTATGGAATCGCAGGCTATGCTAATATCTAATTTAAATTCCATGAGAGATAAAAAGAAACGAAAGCTAATTGACAGGTTAATGATTAGAGTAAGAGGATTTCTTGAAGCACGAGGCAAAAGATATTTGATGATGAATGCACCTGCTAAGTCAGTAGAAAAACTAAAAAGAATAATTCCTGGCCTGAAAAGCCCAACGGTTGTTCCACTTGCAGAAAATAATATGGTTGCAATACACTCTGTTGTAGCTGAAAATGTTTTCTGGGATGTAATGGAAAAACTGAAGAATGCAGGAGCAAGCGATATCATAGTTGTTCCAATTGAGACGATTATAAGATGAAAATCTATTTTGAAAACAAATTATCAAATTATGAACGTTTGAAACTACTGAAACGATCATCGGAGATTTACGATTCAGATACAAGAAAACTGGTAGAAAAAATTTGCCGAGATATTAAGAAAAAAGGAGATAATGCACTTAGGAAATATTGCAGAAAATACGATAAGGTAGAATTGAATGAATTTAGAGTTGCTCGTTTAGAAATCGAAGAAGCAAAAGAGAAAGTATCAAAAGAGTTGAGGGAAGCTTTAAATTTGGCAGCCTCAAATATTATGAAATTTCATGAAGCACAAATTACAAAAGCCAATCATGTAACTACGATGGAAGGTGTTGAGTGCTGGCGAGAACCAAGACCAATCGAATGCGTTGGCTTATATGTGCCCGCTGGTTCAGCATCGCTACCTTCAACTGTATTAATGCTTGCTATTCCGGCAAAAGTCGCCGGTTGTAAACGCATAGTACTATGTTCTCCTCCCAAAAAGAATGGTAAACTCGATCCATTGATATTAGTATCAGCTGATATTGTTGGCATATCGGAAATTTATAAAGTAGGCGGAGCCCAAGCAATAGCGGGCATGGCTTATGGTACAGAAAGTATACCAAAGGTTGATAAGATTTTTGGTCCAGGAAATCGATATGTTACTTCAGCTAAGCAATTTGTTTCCATGGATCCAGATGGAGCTGCAATAGATTTACCTGCTGGTCCATCCGAAGTCCTGATAATTGCAGATGAAACAGTTTCATCAGACATTGTTGCCTATGATTTAATATCACAAGCTGAACATGATATAGATGCACAGGCTGTGCTAGTTACTTCTTGTGAATCACTGGCAAAACAGGTCTTGGAAAAAATTCAATCAGTTATAAATACTTTTCCGCGCAGGGACATTATTAAATCAGCACTGAAAAATAGCTTTATTCTAATAACAGATTCCATCGAACAAGCAATAAAATTTGCCAACGAATATGCACCAGAACACTTAATTATAAATGTAAAGGAAGCGGATAGATTTGCTGAGGCCATTAACAATGCAGGTTCCGTATTTATTGGCAGTTATTCTCCTGTAACTGCAGGAGATTATGCATCTGGAACAAATCATACATTGCCAACTGCTGGAAGTGCGAAGTGGACAGGTGGTGTTTCGGTAGAAAGTTACACGAAATACATTACATTTCAAAGATTAACCAAAGAAGGGTTAACAGGGTTGAAATCCGTATTAATTGACCTTGCCAGAGCAGAGGGATTAGATGCCCACGCCCAGGCAGTAATTTCAAGATTTTTATATCAGTGAGCAAATTATGGAAATAGAAGCATTAATTCGAAAAAAAGTGAGAGAGTTAAAACCCTATCATTGCGCACGGCAGGATTACCTCACGGGCGTTCTACTCGACGCAAATGAAAATGCATTCGGAAGCGTACTTACCAAAGGTAAGTTAGCACTTAACAGATATCCCGACCCTTATCAGCGCGAGGTTAGAACAATTCTTGCAGCCTTAAACGACGTATCGATAGAAAATATCTTTGCAGGTGCTGGTTCTGATGAAGTTATTGATTTGCTCGTAAGAGTTTTTTGTGAACCAAGAATAGATTCTGTCATTGTAATTGAACCGACTTATGGAATGTATGCAGTAGCTGCTTCAATCCAAGATGTTGAGGTACGATCGTCATTATTGACCTCAAGCTTTCAAATTGATGTTCAAAACGTAAAACGGATGCTCGATTCAACAACAAAAATTATTTTCTGTTGCTCCCCAAATAATCCTACTGCCAATCTTCTAAACAGGGAAGATATTCTGGAATTATGCAAACTCGGATGCATTGTAGTCGTAGACGAAGCTTATATCGATTTTGCCAGAACAGAATCAATGGCTAATTATATAAATCAATACCCAAATCTTGTTATACTTCGTACAATGTCAAAGGCGTGGGGACTTGCAGGAATTAGATTCGGTTATTGTATTGCGGATCCGGTTATCATATCCTATCTCATGAAAATCAAACTGCCATACAATATCAGTGCATTAACAAGCAGAACAGCTCTGCAGGCACTTGCCCGACAGGAGGAGCTCAAAAAGAACGTTGAAGAAATCATAAAAGAAAGAGAAAGATTTGCTGAAGAATTATCTGATCTATTATGTATTTCACATGTTTATCCTTCAGTAACAAACTTTTTACTTATTAAATGCACTGATGCTACTATGTTACACAAAGTACTGGCATCCAAAGGAATTATTGTTCGCAATAGAAGTTCTGAACCGCTTCTTGAAAATTGCTTGAGAATAACTGTAGGAACGAGAGAAGAAAATGACCTCCTCATAAAAACTATAAAAGAGTATTTCGAATGAAATTAGTCTTCTTAGATAGAGACGGCACGATAATAGTAGAACCACCTGATGAGCAAGTTGATTCGCTGGAAAAGCTCGAGTTAATACCAGGAGTAATAAAAGGTTTAAATTTGCTGATCAGACATGGCTACAAACTGATTCTCGTGTCAAATCAAGATGGATTGGGTACAACAAGTTACCCATACGAAAAATATGAATTGGTTCAGAGCAAACTTATAAGGTTACTACAGGGTGAAGGCATCGAATTCGAAAAGGTTTTCATTTGTCCGCATAGAAAAGAAGACAATTGCAAATGCAGAAAACCCAAAATAGGACTTGTTGAGGAGTTTGTCAAAAACAACGAACTAGACTACAATCGTTCTTATGTAATAGGCGATAGGGCTACTGATATAGAATTTGCAAAAAATCTTGGTTGCAAATCAATTTTTCTATCCGATAAGCAAGCTTCGGAAGCTAATTTCGTAACTAAAAGCTTTTTGGAAGCATGTAAGTATATTGTTCGAAATGATAGATATGCTATTGTTACTCGAAAAACTAGAGAAACGGATATTACCGCAGAAGTTTGTCTCGACGGTAATGGTGAATTTAATATCGACACAGGCATCGGCTTTTTTGACCATATGCTCGCCCAAATTGCCAGGCATTCTGGTATTGATGTAAAATTAAAAGTCGCAGGTGACCTGAACGTAGATGAACATCATTCTGTTGAAGATACAGGATTGGTGCTTGGAACAGCTATTAGAGAAGCTCTCCGTGACAAAAAAGGCATTGAGAGATATGGTTGCGTTTTACCAATGGATGAATCTTTGGCTAATGTAGCTCTTGATCTCGGCGGCAGATCCTATTGCTCTTTAAAGGCAAAGTTTAAGAGGGAAAAGGTTGGCGACTTTCCTACTGAATTGATGGAAGATTTCTTACGTGCTTTTGCAGAAGGATTGAAGGCAAATTTGCATGTATCTGTTGATGGAAGAAATGAACATCATAAAATAGAAGCAATATTTAAAGCTCTTGGTCGGGCTCTAAAGCAGGCAATATCTATTTGTGAAGATAACTTGGAATCTGTACCTTCAACGAAAGGAACGCTAGCTTGATAGGAATTGTAGGATACGGTGCCGGTAACATACGGTCAGTAAGTAATGCTTTGAAAATTTTGAATGTCGAACATTTTGTTTCAAATAATCCAAAGGAACTCGAAAAAGCGGATAAAATAATTTTTCCCGGGGTAGGTGAAGCACGCAGTGCAATGGAATGTCTTGCAAAATCTGGACTTACAGAATGGTTGAAAAATGTGAAGGTACCATTCTTAGGCATATGTTTGGGTATGCAGTTGTTATTCGAAAGGACGACCGAAAGAAATACAAATTGTCTTGGTGTGATTAAGGGCACTAATGAGAAATTTCCCGAGAGAAACCACGGACTAAAAGTACCTCACATGGGCTGGAATGATGTTGAAATTCTAGTAAATTGCCCGATATTTCACGATATAAAATCGGGTGAATATTTTTATTTCGTACATTCTTACTATGCTCCGATTACATCTGAGACAATTGGAAAGACTTTTTATGGGATAGAATTTGGCTCAGTCGTGTGGCATAATAATTATTATGGTGTTCAGTTTCACCCCGAAAAATCGGGAAAGATTGGACTAAAACTATTAAGTAACTTTGTTAACCTATGCTAATCGTTCCAGCAATAGATATCTTCGAAGGTAAATGTGTTCGCTTATGCCAGGGTGACTATAAGCAGAGAACTACTTATGAAGTAGCACCTTCCGTAATTGGGGAACAATTTGCCAATGCAGGATTCAAGCTGTTGCATGTGGTTGATTTAGAAGGTGCAAAAGAAAAAAGGATAGTAAACTGGAAATCAATCGAATCAATTTCAAAAATTAATGGAATAGAAGTAGAGGTCGGTGGTGGCATTAGAACATCAGAAGATATACAAAGATTGATTGATATTGGAGTAAAAAGAGTAATAATTGGTAGCGTTTCTGCAAAGTCACCGGAACTAGTTGAATATTGGATCAAGCAATTTGGCGTGGAACGAATCGTTGTAGGTATGGATGTTAAAAATGAAACGGTAGCTGTAAGTGGATGGTTAGAAGTAACCCACATAAAGCCTGTTGAATTTATGCTCGATTTAATAAAACGTGGTGCAAGAAATTTTATTTGTACGGATATTTCCAGAGATGGAACACTTGAAGGTGTTAACATTGAATTTTTCAGGAATATGAGGCTGGCTTTTCCACAGATTTCATTATTTGCATCTGGTGGAATTTCTTCCATAGAAGATATAAAAGCATTGGGAGAAATCGGAATGAATGGAGTTATAATCGGTAAGGCTATATACGAAGGGAAAATTTCTCTTGAAGATCTGGTTAAAGTGAGTAATCTTTTTAGTAATTAATAGGTGAATAATGTTAACAATACGCATCATTCCTTGTTTAGATGTTAAGAATGGTAGAACTGTTAAGGGAACTAATTTTCTAAACTTACGGGATGCTGGAGATCCAGTGGAGCTTGGCGCGCGTTATTCTGATGAAGGCGCAGATGAACTTGTGTTTCTTGATATAAGTGCAACACTTGAAGGAAGAAAAACTTTTCTAAGCCTTGTCGAACGTATTGCTGAAGCCATACAAATTCCATTTACAGTTGGTGGTGGTATTGCATCATTGGAGGATGCATGCAGAGCACTTGATTCTGGTGCAGACAAAGTATCTCTTAATTCTGCAGCATTGGCACAGCCTTCCTTGATTGACGAAATAAGCAAGAAGGTAGGTTCTCAATCGGTTGTAATAGCAATAGATGTAAAACGTGAGGGAAATAAGTGGACTGTTTGGAGTAAAGGAGGTACTGAACCAACTGGAAGAGATGCATTGCTCTGGGCAGAAGAGGTAGTACAAAGAGGAGCAGGTGAGTTATTAGTTACCTCGATGGATCGTGATGGTACTAAATCGGGGTACGATCTCGATTTACTCTGTGCAATAACAGACCGTGTTTCAGTTCCTGTAATTGCTTCTGGGGGAGCAGGTACAAAACAACACATTCTGGATGCGATTGTAATTGGACATGCAGATGCAGTATTAGCAGCGAGTATCTTTCATTACGGTAAGATTTCTATTTGTGAACTAAAGCAATTTCTACATAAAAACAATATACCGGTGAGACTGTGATCGACAAATTAGACTTTAATAAACTTAACGGAATTATTCCTGCTATTGTGCAGGATGCAAATACACTACAAGTCCTAATGATTGGATTTATGAATAAAGAAGCTCTTGAAAAAACACTGTTGGAGAAAAAGGTAACTTTCTGGAGCCGTTCGAGGAAATGTTTATGGCAAAAAGGAGAAACGTCAGGAAATTCTCTTGAGGTAATATCAATAGAAACAGATTGTGATAATGATGCGTTATTGATCAAAGCTATACCGAAAGGACCAGTTTGCCACACAGGCAGTTACACATGTTTTGGAGAGGAAAAAATTACGACAGATGTACTAAATAGGTTGGAAGCAATAATTGCCGACCGCAAGCGAACTCTTCCTGAAAATTCTTATTCCGCAAAACTTTTTAAAGAGGGAACTCCCAGAATTGCACAAAAAGTCGGAGAAGAAGCAGTTGAAGTTGCTGTTGCAGCAACGCTCGGTGATAAAAACCAGCTAAAAGAAGAAATTGCTGATCTATTATATCATATTATCGTTCTGTTGAAACAAGAAGAAATGAGTCTTGATGACATTTTTAAAGTTCTTCAAAGAAGAATGAAGTAAATCGTTCTTAGAAAATATTACTTATTTCAGCGCAATCTTGGGAAGTCTAATTACATCACTTCTACTCTACAACAACAAATTCATGCCCGAGTTTGTGGAGTAGTTGGGTAGCTTTTGCGAGATTCTCTTCTGGTAAGAAAATATAATCAGTATTAAATGTTGATACGGTGAGAAAACCTATACCATTGTCTTCTAATGGTTTTGTAATAAAACTAATTAGTCTGTTGCCATTAGCTGGTTTTTCCCCCACAGTACGGATACAACGAAAGCCAACCTCCTGCTGAACATTGTTTGGTGCCATAAACTCAGGGCTAATAATAGTAAGATCCTCATCCGTGCGCATTATAAAACACATTTCACCTTCTCTGAAAACTGCTGGTAATTCAGCAAAGCTTGGTAATTTGCTAATAGCGAATTTATCCTCAAGCAGTTGGAATTTTAACTTTTTCTCCATAAAATGTCCCCGATTTTTATGGAACTTATTATTAGCTTCGCTGTTCCCTAAGAGAAAGATACAACTTCTCAATTCATTTTGCAACATTATTTAAAAGCTATAAGCTAAATTTCAATTTGAAATAAAGGCATTACTTGCTTCTGAACGGGTAATATAGCAGATTTTAGGTTAGTAGGAGATATACCAAAGTAGGCTTTTATTTTTCCAATATCATATCCAAATGGCAGTAACAGAGTTTCTATCGCTTTTAGGGCAAATTCCGTGTACTGCTCTATATCGTAACCATCATCAAGAGCATATAAAGCAAGAGGTTTAGCCTTTTCTGGGTTCTTCTTGCCAGACTGATCAATGATTATAAATTCAATTGATTCCCCCGCTGAAAGATGAATTCCAGCTTCTTCAATCATTTTCGAAACAATAGCACTAATACTATTATTTGTGTATTCTTCGGGTTCTTTCGTAATGTGCCGTTTAATAACCAGTTCCATAGAGTTGGCGCGTCCGCTTCGAATAATCGAAATGTAGTTTCTAGCAGTTTCCAGAACTTCTGGTAAAAGTGCCGATAGCTCTTCTACATTACGGGCTGTTGCCATTTTCTCTAACATAGCCTTTTGCATATTTTTGATTATTTTAGGCACATCGTGTCGACGTGCCTCTATACCCCGCATTTTCAAGTCTCCATGTTTATAGCATCCAACATAATGATTGTTGGCTGAGAGCCCGGGATCGGTCTTAAGGGATGGGAAAAGTATCCAGTTATATATTCCTTCAAGAGAGATATCAATACCAACGCGTCTTGCTATTTCTTCAGAAAGCAACTCGTAGTCTCTTTGTGTTGCTCCTGGTTTCTTAAGCCACATACAATCTATAATTGCATGTAAGAATTCAAATCCATTTCGTTCTGCGATTTCTTTCGCCATTAGTATAGCCTCACGTGAAAAAGCATTCACTGACTCGTGAGCTTCAATTCGTCCAAAGCGAGCGTTCTTATAACCAAGATATCCAAAACAGCTTACAAGCATCCATTTAAGTGCATTTTGCAAGCGGTCATACTTTTTAAAAAGTGTAGGATCCTTCCACTTATATTCTTTCTTCTTCTGTTTGTAGTAAGCTCTTTTAATTATAACGTTTCTTAATGTTTCAGGTATTAAACCTTTCCGCTTTGAACATATTCTATATCCAAGTTCTGGAACAGTTCTGCAACTGGGGTTAGATGCACAACACTGACAGTTAATCGTTTCCGGCGAAATGTTGTTATTTACCATGATGGTTGGGTACATTGACACAAAATCGAGCTCCGCAATTTCTTCGTGGTAACCAGCTGGCGGATTGAAAATAAGTCCACCACGGTCGGCAAGTAACAGTGTTTCAGCAGACTTAAATTCTTCAGCTTCACGTTTTTTTGATGGAATAAGCACCTTGTTTTGATATGCCCATGAGAATTGCATAGAAGACATTGATGTTCCAATGCTTGCTCGAGCTTGCTGTTGACCACACATTTGTGTAAGTCGTACCATTTCAAATAATCCATCGAGGTCAGCTTCTGCAATTGTAAACGAGTTGTTTGTATCTATATGCCATCTGCCGGCAAGTAAGAAAGCACCATCTTTGTGTACTATCCTACCGTACTGGAAAAAGCTGGATTCCTTTTTAGTACAGTAAAATGCTTTTGGATCACGATTTAACAACAACGGGATATTCAATTGTTTTGAAAGTTGAGCAATTTTTGGAAGAATGATAGAATCTCCATAATCGGTAATGATTAAATCAGGATTACAGCGGTACAAGTGCCAGTTAAACGCTTCCAGAAATTCGTTAGGTAAATTTTGTTCCAGAACGTACGTTCGGTTATCATAACTTATTTCTAACTGAATTGATTTTTGGTACTTGGGTGGTACCCAAGCGTATTCTGGACTGATACGAATCTGCATAATAGATAACGGAGGAATTTCATACTCAGTTGCTTCACGGCTATCGTTCAGTTGCCATTCTATTAGCTCGCCATTGCTGCTTATTTTGTACTCACCACGCGCAAGCGGGAAAAGTCGTGTTTCATACAGGAATTGCTGTTCAACAGATATATCAGAATTAAAAAATGCAAAGTAAGCGAAAAATTTTTCGAAGAATTGCACAATATTCTTGAACCGCAAAGGATTGTGTATAAGTACCTGGATTACGTCTAAGAATTTTCCTGAGTAAAGTTCCATACGAGATGTTTTAAATATCGAGATTTCAGTAGGATACTGAGTGGCTAGCATTGTTACTCGCTTTATATCATTAGAGTTAAGGTGTAAAAAAAATGATGGCTTGAACTTATAGAAACAGCATATTTTATTACCTTCCTGGTCAATTAACCAGATTGTTATACCTTGTTCGGATGGGTACACATCGAACAACCAGGCTGAAAAAGTGAACTTATGATTAGTTTCATCTTGAATAATCATTTTTCAAAAAGTCCTGTATATAGCACGTTGTACATGGCTTTTTAAACTTGCGTTGTGTTTCGGTACATTGAGTCATTAAGCTGTTTAATTAGATGCATTATTTCGTTTTTCATGTTCTTGATCATTTTTTGTTGCTCAAGTAGAATTGATATTATAATACTTTCAAAAGGTACAGAACGCATTTCATAAAAATGTTCAGCTAAATGCATTTTTGCCAAGCGAAACAACTCATCGAATATTTCTTGCTCTTCCTTTCGAAGCCCACGGCGAAATTTCGACCAGCTTGCTACTTCAGCATCTATCAAATTAGTGAAGGTTGGTACTGTGCGTCCCATAGTAAAGCTTCCTTCAATAGTTAAGCAATGAGTTACCTGCAACTTGCCTGGATTTATTAATTTCTATGAAAATTTCGGGTTTCCCTTCTTTGTTGTTGCTTAATCTGTATACTTTATCCATCGAATCTTTTAGAGCTGTGAATAATTGGTTGCGTTGTTTTGGTATCACAGTTCTTTCTGGGCATGTTATAAGTAGCGATATTCCATCCGACTTAAGTTTGTTGAGAGAAAAGGTTACGTTACCTAAAATCCGCTTCGCATCTTGAATAGGTACTTGCTCGTCGTAAAATGTATCAAGTAATCCAAGTATCAAAACATTTCTTGAATGTATTTTTGCTAAAAAATTTGGCAGCTTGTGGGTTATTGTTTGCTCGATTTGATAGCATGTAAACCCACGCGATATGAATATACGTTGGAGAAGAAAATTCGGCTTAATTTTCAACCGATGTGCAAAGAGTGAAAACGCATGTACATCGAATTGATTACAACCGTCAACAACAGTAACTATGTTACCTTTAATAATGGAAAAAGCAGCTATACGGAAAGATAACTTGAAAATGTTAGAATCCCCATAAAGAAACAACAGCTTCCCTGATGTTCCCGTGAACGATTGGATTATCTCTTCTGACGGTAATCCCATAGATAATTTGCTTGTGCTTAGCACAGGTCTTCTATGGTGATTTAACTGCACTGGCATTATTTTCTCTATGGTCTTCATCAACAGAATGATACGACATTTTTGTCGTCTTGTCAAGTAGTAAATTGCCTAGAAAATTATTAATTTTTTGGAAGTATTGACAATTTTAATTACATATCATAACTTATACTATGACATATATGTCGTTTGGAGATTTTTATGGAATCAATAGCATACCGTATTAAGCAAGCGAGGCTGGCTAGAGGGTTGGGTCAAGCTGAACTTGCAGCTAAAGTCGATGTTTCTACACGTACTATTCAACGATGGGAAAAGGGAGAGCAGGTTCCTGATAGCAATTACTTGATGCGTATTGCTGAAGCAACAGGTGTTGTTGCATACTGGCTTCTTACTGGTGAAGGTGAGAAATTTGCTCAAGAGCAAAAACCCAGTAATGTATTATCCTTGCCAAGAAATCAGTACAAAAAAGTGCCACTTATTTCTATGCCTTTGCTTTCTTCAGTACCTGCTGGTGTTCCAAGTCAAATTTTCCATCCAGATTATGTAGAACGATACATCACTGTTGACGATGTACGCGACCCAAGTGCTTTTGCCCTCGAGGTTAAAGGAAACAGTATGGCTCCACGAATTGAGAATGGTGATATTATTGTAGTAAGTCCAAAAAGAGAAGTTCGCAACGGCGATATATGTGTTATTAGAGTCGTAGATGAAGATACGGTAAAACGTGTTAAAGTAGAAGATGAGTTTGTCCATTTAATACCACTTAATCCAGAGTATGAACCGATGATAGTTCGTAAGAAAGATATAGTTTTCATGTGGCGTGTGGTAAAGGTGATTAAGAATTTATAATTAAAATACATTGCTACTGAATCTGTAGCAGTTCACTACTCTTACTCCATAGCTACAATCCCCATAATTGGTTTTAATATTTCACCAATATATATGGCATCCTGCTTGGATATATGAAAAAAACATTTTTATGGATTTCAACGGTTATTTTTTCTCAAGTATTCTACACCTTTCCAGTTAGAACATTTGTAAATATAACCTGGTACGTGTAAACAGATGAAATAGAATTATTCTAAATAGAGAAAAACGCCGGGTGTTACACTGCCTGTAAAAATTGGAGAAACATATCTAATAACATAAGCGCATGCATTGGCAATATTTTAATGTAATGCATGCGCTTAACACAATTCACTGCTTTTCCAGGACTTTACAAAAACTACGCCAAGTAAGGCTAAAGGTATTACATTACTGACTACAGGCTACGCGAAACCCCACTCCAGGACCGGAAGAAGTTGTATTATATGTAGTATAATATGCTACATTTATGGTGTAAGAGTAACTTGAGTACCATCCACCTCGGCCTGCTCGAGTGGAGCGTGTCACAATATCCGAGCAAAGCTCAAAAACATTGCCACTCATATCGTAAATACCAAGTGAATTTGGATTTTTACTCTTAGCAGGTGCAGTTGATATAACACCCGTAGCAACCCATGAAGTTCCATCCCAGTAATATCCATACACCGCTACAGCATCGTTGGCATCTTTGCCATCCACAATTCCATTTTTTGGATTAACATCTGCTGTATCATTATTATAGGTGTAGGCTCCACTTGCAAAATTCCATGGGTAGAATTCGGCTGAGTCTTGTATATCCCCATCATTATTCCGATCAACTTTATAACGTGCAGCGAGCTCCCATTCATTTTCCAAAGGTAATCTGAAACCTATCACTGAATCCATAGTAGCATTATCACAGGCTGTCGCATTGGTATTCCTTGAATCGCGTAAAATGTCTCCCGAATATTTGTACACACATTTAAAATTTGTATCTGCAGTCATTGCTTTATACCACTCTGTCAAAGCATTGCACCACACCATTGCATCTCGCCAGCTAACATACGTGACGGGCTGCAGTATGCTCCCCGAGTTACCACTACCTATCCGACCAACATTTTGAAAATAATAACGGTTAGAGCCCCGTGACGTATCTGTCGCCCAAGTATAAACAATATTCCACAAAGCATACGTTACTTCTGTTTCGCCAATTAAAAAAGGACGCGTTACAGTAACAGAAATTGTGTCGCCATTACCAACAAATGTTTTCTTTGCTGGAACATAAACCATATTAAAACTAATTCCACCTAAATTAATGTTTATCTTGCTTCCGGCTGATAGCTTACTAGTTCCACTCACAGGACCCGTACCTGAATCAGAGCAACCAAATATCCAAATTGCAATACCAATTGCAATAAGGCTTATAATTAAAAGCTTCAATTTACTCATATTGCCCTCCTAAACTTATTGTTTATTTAGTTGTTAGTTAGATAGCAAACATATAAGGCTATGGCAATTTAATAACTTTTGCAAAAATGTCAAATGTTCCACAACAAATTTTTAATTTTACTCTTTAACAAGAAAAGGGCAGTAAATATATTGAATTTTATAAAATTTCCACACTTTTGTTTTTGTCCATGCTAATCTAAAAGCAAAAACTTTTTACCGCATTCACATCAGAAATATCTTGCAAGTTTCTATACCCACAATTAAAAACATATTCACGCGTGTATTCTAATGATCCAGTATGATTTAACCCACAAATATTTTCGCAATCTCCACTAACAGCGAAGGATGATTCCAGAGTGCAGATCTAAAAATTGCACCAAGAGTTTGTTTTTCTTCAGGCAGTGTTTGTACAGCCTCAGCTATACGATTGAGATCTTTGTCTGTAAATTTTGATATAGTCTCCTTAATCCTATAGTAAATTTCATGCTTCCACCCTGCACGTTTTTTCCATAATCTTTCATATTCTTCTAGATATGATAGATTATTTTGTTTTAGTGCTTCTGCGGCTACTTCGCCGGCAAGCATTCCACCTATCATTCCGCTTGTTATTCCACCCCCTGAGACGGGATTAACTTGATGAGCCGCATCTCCTACCAACATGACATTGTTTTTCACTAAAGGGCTACATGTTCTTGCACATGGTACACCACCTGAAATCTGTGTCAAAATAGACGCACCGGGAAATGTTCGTTTTAAGAATTCCTCCAGGTAACGAATAGCAGACTTCTTCTTCGCTTCATCTACACTTATACCCAAACCAACGTTTGCTGAATTCTTACCTTTTGGGAATACCCATAGATATCCGCCAGGAGCTACATTCGAACCAAAATAGAAATCCAGACAATCATCCTCAAGTTCTATTCCCGATATCGTTACCTGTGCACAGCTTTCCATGTCGTGAATAGAACATACGGTATCAATACCAACCCACCTGCCAACTCTAGATTCTACACCATCTGCTCCTATAACAACTTTGCAATTAATATTGCATTCCTTATCCTTTATCAAAGCTTTGACACCAATAGCATTACCGCTGGAATCGCGAATCAAATCATACGCATAAGCTTTTGTAATAATAGTGGCTCCATATCCTGCAGCAATTTTTGCAAGTTCATAATCAAAAATGCGTCTTTCAAGTATATAACCAATTCCATCAAGTTTTGGTATGACTTGTTTCCCATTGGGCGCAAACAACCTGAATCGCTTAACTGTTGTCGCTATCCATTTCGGGTCAGGTTTTATGAACTGTGCAATTCCCTCATGGCTTACTGCTTCCCCACAACGAACCGGATATCCAACATCTCTATCTTTTTCTAAAACGAGAACAGATGCGCCTCCTATTGAAGCATACCTCGCTGCAGTTGTACCAGCCGGACCGGCACCAACAACAATTATATCATAATAATCTTTGAGCACAGCTCTAACCCTTTCCAAAAAATTTAGTGATCATTCAGTTACTCTGTCGTTTAGGTACATAGGTTTTATTCTGGGCAGGTTCTCAATACCTTCGGGGTGAAATTCTAGAACCTCCCAGGGACAAGCCCATACACATTTGCAACAATTTGTACATCGCTCTTCTATTATAGAAATGCGTGCTTCCATTAGTTCAATAGCATCTTCTGGACAAACGCCAACGCAACAACCGCAGAAATCGCACTTCCCTGGAACAATATAAATCATTAACTTCTTTGTTTTTTGCATTTTCTCACAATCCTTCTTCAAATTTTAGAGATTCTATATCTTTAAGCATTTGTAGCAATTCCTGATGTTTGTGTAGATATGGGGTCGTATCGACATGCATCATACTTGCATTTTTCAGTGCACGTTGATTTTCTTCGAGTTCCTTTTGAATGAGTTTTCTCCGAAATTTAATAATGGCATCCCTCGCGATTATCATTTGATCAGGCTCATTGATTTCCTTATCCATTTCCTGCCACCGTTCGCTAATTTCATATTTCCTAAATACCAGCTCTGATATTAAAGATTTCATTTCTTCTTGTTCGATCATGTTAATAGTTTTATCCGGACTCATTACCCCATGCTCGCTGTAAATCTTTAGCACGAGACTTGCTAGCTGCTTGAGTCGATTGTTCGTAAATTGATCTATGTTTAAATTCGATAAAATAAAATTTACAATTTCAGCATTACCTTCCAGTATCAACTTTACTATATCTTGTTCTTCAGCTGGAATTCTCTCAACATTGTTTGTTTTTCCTTCTGCTACTGGTTTATCTTTTTTTGTGAGGACTTGTTTGCTATCATATGTTAGAGGTTTTCTTCTTTCTTTATTTAGCATTTTTTCAAGTTCACGCAATAAAATACTTTCATATATATCATACTTTTCTGAAATCTCCTTTATAAAGAAACTTCTTTTTAATTCATCTTTGATTTTTGCTATGGACTGGACTATAGATCTTACAGCGTTAGTTTTACCTTCTGCAGTCTCGAAAGCGCCGGCTCTCTTAAATTGTGTCGCTTTAAAATCTATAAATGAAATTGGTTTATCAAGAAGTTTAAGAAATTCATCTTTTCCAAAGTTTTTTATAAAAGAATCAGGATCTTCACCTTGAGGCAGTTCAACAATGTTAACATTTAAGCCAGCTTCAAGAGCTAAGTCAATACCTCTAACTGTAGCACTTGAACCAGCAGAGTCTGAATCATATACAAGAGTCAGATTCTTCGTGTAACGGCTAATTAGTGCAAGCTGATCGGTAGTTAATGCGGTTCCGCTTGAGGCAACTACATTCTTGATGCCTGCTTGATATAGAGAGATCATGTCTGCATATCCTTCAACCATAAGCACATTATCTTCTTTCCTAATCCACTCTTTTGCAAAGAATAGCCCAAATAGCACTTTGCTTTTATTATACAGAGGTGATTCAGGTGAGTTTATGTATTTACCTGCTATTGGATCATCATCTCTGATTTTTCTTGCACCGAATGCGATAACTTTACCATTTATAGCAATAATGGGAAACATTGCTCTGCCGCGAAAGTAATCGTAATAAGAACCATCTTCCCGTTTTCTAATCAAGCCGACTTTTAGCAAATCTTCTTCATTAAATCCTTCGGCTTTTGCGCGGTTTAGAAATTCATCCCATGAGTTCATAGAATATCCCAAGCCAAATGTTCGGATTGTATCGTCCGAAAACTTTCGCTGCAGAAAATAAGCAAGTGCAAATTTACCTTCTTCAGTCTCAGTCAGGTTACGATAAAAATGCATGCCAGCAAATCTACAAATTTCATAATAAACATCGAATTCAGATTTTTCTTTTTCAATAGAACTCTGCTCAATTACTACCGCAATACCAGCTCTGCTTGCAAGTGCTTTTACAGCTTCTACAAATGAAATCTTGTCCATTTCCATAAGAAACGTAAAAACATTTCCACCTTTTCCGCATCCAAAGCAATAATACATTTGTTTCTCTGGACTCACAGTGAAAGATGGTGTCTTCTCTGTATGAAAAGGGCACAATGCTACGTAATTCTTGCCACGCTTTTTTAATTGAACATACTCCGATACAAGCTCAACTATGTCTGTTGAACTGCGTACTTCTTCAATTATATTTTCAGGAATCTTCATAATTATGTGAATCTACCTAAATAAATCAGTACAAGCAAATTTAATAAACTAAGTGTAATTTGTTAATATTTTTCCTAATTTCTATTTATTAAAGATTCTAAGTTTGCAAGCTCGTTTGATATAAGAATAAGTATTTCATTGTACAACTCTATTCCAGAGATATTTTGAGAAATTAAGTTATAAAAGTAAACTTCATAATCAACTATGTCATACAAATTTAAGGAAGAAGAAATGTTACACTTTACAAAAATAGCGTTGCCAGTGCTTAGCTTGTTTTTTTCTTCTACAAGTGATCAAGCTTTAATGCAAGAAAAGGATAGAAATAAAATTCCAGAGCAATATAAGTGGAACCTCACTGATTTATATGTTTCAGACGAAGCATGGGACCAATCGAGAGAGAAATTGGTATCTGCATTGCCAGAAATTGAGAAATATAAAGGTAAGCTGGCAGAATCACCCACCAATTTGCTGGAATGCCTTGAGTTAGTTTCCAATTTGGGCAAGGAGTTCGACCGATTATACTCATATGCGAGCTTGAGCTTTGATCAGGATACGAGAAATCAGAAACACCTCGCTATGCAGCAAAAGATGGATCAGATTGCAGCGGAATTTGGTACAAAGACAGCATATATCGAACCCGAAATATTGAAGATCGAGCCCTCAAAGGTTCAGGAATTCATAAAAACTGAGAAGAAACTGGAGATCTATCGTCATTACCTGGAAGATATTCTTCGTAGGAGAGAACATACAGGCACAGAGGGTGAAGAAAGAATAATAGCAGCTGCCGGACTTATGTCTGATGCTCCGGAAACAATATACAGCGTGTTTTCTAATGCAGATTTTCCTTACCCAGAGATAACTTTGAGCGACGGGAAAACAGTCAAACTTACACCATCAAATTTCGCATTATACAGAACATCATCAAATAGAGATGACAGAAAGAAAGTATTTCAAGCATTTTTGGGTAAGTTGAATGAATATAGAAGAACCTATGGTGCACAGCTTAATGCACAACTTAACTGCGATTTATTTTATAAAATGGCGCGCAAGTACAACTCGTGTCTGGAAGCGGCACTGGATAGAAATAATATTCCAACAGAAATCTATCATAAACTAATTGAGAATGTCAATAAACATCTCGATACTTTTCATAGATACTTAAAGTTGAGGAAGAGAATTCTCGGTATTGACGAACTGCACTATTACGATCTTTATGCTCCACTGTTGCCCGAAGTTGAATTGAAGTACTCATATGAAGAAGCTAAAAAAATTATTCTTACAGCTTTCAAACCTTTAGGCAAGGAATACGTTTCAATGGTTGAGAAAGCATTCTCCGAAAGGTGGATAGATGTATATCCAACAGAAGGTAAGCGTTCTGGTGCATACTCGAATGGGTCAGCTTACGATGTGCACCCCTATATATTATTGAACTACAATGGCAAGTACGATGATGTAAGCACACTTGCACATGAACTCGGTCATACAATGCATAGTTATTTTTCAAATAAGAATCAGCCATATCCGACTTCAAGATATCCAATATTTGTTGCCGAAGTTGCATCTACGTTTAACGAAGCTTTGCTAATGGACTATGTGTTAAAGCAAATAAAAGACGATAAAGTGAAACTTTCTTTGTTAGGTAATTACCTTGAAGGAATAAAAGGCACTGTGTTTCGTCAGACACAATTTGCGGAATTTGAGTTAAAGATTCATGAGATGATAGAACAAGGCGAGCCTTTAACTGGGGATATGTTGAACCAGATTTACGATGAAATTGTAAAGAAATACTATGGTCATGACAAAAACGTTTGCATAGTGGATGATGAAATAAAAGCGGAATGGAGTTATATACCACATTTTTACTATAATTTCTATGTATATCAATATGCAACTGCATTTACAGCTTCTGCAGCATTGTCCGAAAAAACGTTAGCTGGAAATAAAGAATCTACAAAGAAATACATTGAATTTCTTTCTTCGGGTGGTTCAGATTATCCGATTAATTTGCTCAAAAAAGCTGGCGTTGATTTGACCACGCCCGAGCCTTTCGAACTTACTATGAAAAAAATGAATAAGGTTATGGACGAAATTGAGAAAATTCTCGATAAGATGAAAAAGTAATACAGCTGAGCGAGCACCTGTTTTCACGAAGGTTGAGATACTCAAGATTAAAAATTTTTAAGTTTAAAATGAATCAATTACAACTATCTTAAATAATACTACTTTCTGTGAAGTATTGAATTTTACAAACAACTTTTTTCTAATCTAGAAAGGAGTGGAGCATGCATAAAAGATTCATTTTTTTAATGGCAATTTTAACAATCACTAGCCAATTTTGTTTTTCACAGGGCAGTGGAGTCGGGCTTGGGTTAACATTGGGAAATCCGACCGGCATCACTGGAAAAGGTTGGGTAACAAAATCAGGTGCCATACAACTGGCTATAGGCTGGCCAAGTCTTGATTCTCACGGCGGCACTGCTCTGAGCTTTGAATATCTCTGGCATTCCCATATATTCAGGTCACGTGAGCGACTTCCGATATTTTACGGAATCGGAGGATTTTTCGGAGTCGCTGGTGGTTCCGATATTATTGCAGCACGCGGCGTATTTGGAATGGCATGGTGGCCAAGAGGCACAAGTTTAGATGTTTTCCTGCAAATCCTACCTGCAATCTATTTTGAGCCAAGCACAGAATTTGACTTCGATTTCGGATTTGGCGTAAGATTCTTTTTCTAAGAAGCTAACACAAACCCCGCAGGTAAGTTAAACCTGTGGGGTTTAAATTCTACACTTACCTACCATTCACCACCGTTTACCGAATAATATAACGCTCTGCAATAAATCTACTTTATAATACAGCAGAAACAAAAAACATTAAAAGTAGAAATTACATGAAACACAATAATCAACATTTGCATTGCCACCCAATACTTGGCATATTGTTTATTGTAATAGGCATAATCCTTTTATTTAATAAAATGGATATTATTGACACACCATATATTTGGAAATTCTGGCCTATTATTCTAATTGCTATTGGATACGACAGGCTTATAGAAGCACGAGTGACAAAAAAATATTACAAGGCAATCTGGATGCTTTTATTAGGAACATGGTTATTCATTGCGGAAATGCAACTGTTCGGGCTAAATTATCATAATTCATGGCCTGTACTAATTATTTGTTTTGGAATTGTGTTTCTATTGAAATCTGTTTATCATTCAAGCATTGCAAACACCAATAACCATCAAGTTACCGAATTAATAACACCTTCAGGAGAAAACACAAATGGGAAATAAAAACCTTTCATTCATCACATCGCGATTAATCATTGGATGCAGTATTGTTGTAATAGGCATAATATTGCTCCTCGGCAATCTGGATATAATAAACCCCGATGATTATCTTCGATACTGGCCAATCTTTCTGATTATAATTGGAATAAACTATATATTGCAGGAACAAAGTAAGGGAACTAAAAGATGGGGCTGGATACTTACCATACTGGGAAGCATTTTGCTCCTCAATAAGATTTTCATACAATTTAGTTTATGGGATTACTGGCCTCTCATTCTTATTGCAATTGGAATTTCTATGCTTCTTAAAGCTAGAACTGGATATGGAAAAATCTCACATAGCGACATAAACAGCATTGATGATTCAAGTTCTTATATAAAATGTAGTTCTATATTAAGTGGAATGCGAAGAAGCAGTAATTCTCAGGAATTCATAGGTGGAGAATTGACAGCTGTAATGGGCGGAATAGAACTCAATTTACGTAACGCTTCCATTAAGGATACAGCAACACTCGATGTATTTGTATTAATGGGTGGTATAGATATAATCATACCCGATGATTGGTATATTACTATAGAAGGCGTTCCGTTTATGGGCGGATTTGATGATAAAACTCATCCACCAAAAATCCGTAACAAACAATTGATCATTAAGGGAAATGTAATTATGGGGGGAATTGATATCAAGAATTAGTTATGCATCCAATATTATCAAATAAACGATATCTTTTCCTATATCTGACTATATGGATATTCATTTGCTTGCTGATCGATTCAGCTTATGCAGTTTCTCATCGCACTCAATTATTAGTATCTCTACTGTCTGATGTTCCATTATATCTTCTATACGGTTTAATATGTCTTTCATCTTATTATATATGTCGCTTTTTCCCGCTTAGAACAACGAAATGGTATATTTTGCTTCCTATTCTAATAGTAGCTGCTTTTATAGCTAGTGGTGTCACTTTGCTTTTAGGAGATAACTGGATACAGTTTATTGATTCTTTCAATTTATCTACATCAATTATTAAAATTTATGAACCCTGGGTTCTTGGCATTTACGGTATACTTATTCTTGTATTTCTTCTCATTTCTGCAATACATTATGTCATTATAGCCTTCGAACAATCCAAAGAAATAGAGCGGCGTACACTGGAACTTCAATTACTGGCTCAAGACGCCGAGTTACGAGCTCTGCGAGCACAAATAGATCCACATTTCCTTTTTAATAGTCTTAACTCTATAAGTGCGTTAACGACCGTTGACCCTGAAAAAGCCAGGTCCATGACAATTCTACTTGGTGATTTTTTTCGTAAGAGCCTCAACCTAAGCGCCCAGAAATATATCTTATTAAAGGATGAGTTGGACCTAATCTCCGATTTTCTCACCATAGAGCAAATCAGGTTCGGACTAAGACTAAAAGTTAAGCTTAATATTGAAGATATCTGCAAAAAAGTTATGGTGCCACCTCTCATTCTTCAGCCACTCGTTGAAAATGCAGTAAGGCACGGCATTGCTCACTTAATAGAAGGCGGTACAATTGAAATTAATTGCAGAAAGTTAGGAAACAGGTTAAGCATTGAAGTTAAAAACCCTGTTGAGCCTGAACGTCCTAAAAGCAAAAGTACAGGGCTCGGTTTAAAGAATGTTCAATTGCGTCTTAGTACGCTCTACGCAAATGAGGCACATGTTGAGATTGAAAGCACCAATAGTTTCTTTCATATAAAAATAAATCTTCCAATTTTTGAAGGATAAAAACATGAAAAACAAACATACTCTTCGTACTATAATAGTAGATGATGAAGAACCTGCATTAGCACTACTACGTGAATTTCTTTCTACACACGAAGAGGTAGAAATTGTTGCTGAGTGCCGAAATGGCTACGAAGCGGTGAAAGCCATTGGTGATTACAAACCTGATCTTGTGATTCTGGATATACAGATGCCTAAGCTGAATGGGTTTGAAGTGCTTGAACTCATAGATCATCAACCTGCAGTTATCTTTGCAACAGCACATGACCAGTACGCCATTAAAGCTTTTGAGATCCATGCAATGGATTATCTGCTTAAACCGTTCAGTAAACATCGGCTCGACGAAGCTATTGAAGAACTAATTGAAAATCTGGATAAGAAAAAAAGAATAAAAGTGCACGAACTGGCATCCGATGCCAGGATGAAGTTACTTCCTCTGGAAAGAATTCTGGTGAAAGATGGTCCTGCAGTGCATATCATTCCAGCAGAAAAAGTTGATTTCATAAAGGCAGAAGATGACTATATATCAATAAGAACCGAAGGTAAATCGTATCTGAAAAAAGCAAGAATATATTCGCTTGAAAAGGAATTAGATGGTAAAACGTTTGTACGTATCCATCGCTCGTACATCCTAAATATTGAGCGCATTGCTAAAATAGAACTTTATTCTAAAGACAGCAGAATAGCTATTCTGAAGGATGGAACAAAACTGCCTGTAAGCCGTGCAGGATATGAAAAACTGAAAAAGCTGCTATAATCAATTAGGTTCTCATATCACAAATTACCTCATCACTTTTTCCTTATCTCTCGCTCTATATCTTCACTTAATCTCGGCATAGGCCTATCGGTACGATATTGCTCCTCAGGCATCTGCTCAAGATATAACCCAACTCATAATACAGCGTAACGTATGTCTTCTCATCTATATATATCCTCTGACTCCTCATCTCATAGGGAGTGATACTACCCTCTACGGAAGTGAACAAAAATTCTGAGTTGTATATAAAAAAGTGGGGGTGGTATTGAAAAAAAGAAAGGTTTACCCTAAGATAGAAGAAAAAGATAAAATAAGAGAACTATCAAAGGAGGTAAACCCTTAAGGAAACAATAGACAAGATAAATTTACAGAAGTAGCAGGAAGAAATCAACAGGTATGAGAGAGAGCTGGAGGAGCGACACAGAGAGAGTCAGAGGAAAGAATTAAGAGAATTTTTTGAGGAAATGGATAGAGAAGCATCAAAGGAGTTATTGAAGTTTGGGG
>Ga0207433_10005050_pt1 | contig 23843 bp, 10 predicted proteins | sample YelNatPaOPGAMG01_FD_187559 | JGI IMG/M metagenome (GOLD analysis project Ga0207433, IMG submission 187559) | Hot spring thermophilic microbial communities from Obsidian Pool, Yellowstone National Park, USA - OP-RAMG-01 (SPAdes) (version 3) | ecosystem: Environmental > Aquatic > Thermal springs... | reverse complement strand
GCCTCAAGGCCGAGTTCGAGCCCGTTACCATCAAACTTATACCTCTCTAAGACCTTTGGCTGAAAAACCCTCAATATCCTTACGAGCCCGTCGAGCAGCGATTCTAATTGCCCTCCTTAACGCGCTCGCGCGCTAAGGGTCTCAGGAACCTTGAAAACCCTCTTCGCATCCAAGCAAGCTATGTTGTAATCCAGCTCAGCATCGCTCTTATTCAGACACCCCTCCTTATGCCTAATCTTCATGTAGATTCTCCTGTAATTTCAGCGTACGCGAAGTTAAGTTGGCACAATCCTCAGAGAAACCCATCTTGCGGAGGTACTCGATGGAATCTATAAACCTCTTCTTTAACACAGGGTTCATCACCATAATAATGTGAAGTAAGCTTAAAAGCATAACTGCAACGTATACTTGAGTTTTAAAATATCGACGAGTTTTAATGGAAGGAATAAGCTGGGCCGGAGAGATTTCCCAGGTCCCTGTTTCCAGAGGTCTTTTCGAACCCCGACCGACGAGTTTCACCGATTTTTCAGGTTATAAGCGCACGTAAAAATTTAAACGCGGGTGAATGTTCTCAGGTTTGATTCTCGCCAACCCTGCTCTTTAAAAACATTCTCGAGGCATTATAACATGTCAGGAGCAGTTTCGCATTCCATCATTGGCTCTGGGTAAAGACCTTCTTTCTCTCTCCGACGCCATTAATCTCCAAACATAAGGGTGGGGTGCACTAACTTATTGCTCGAGAAAAATTTAATAGCTGGCTTAATATGGAATGAATAAGGGCCAGTGGCCCAGCCTGGTTAAGGCGCCCGGCTGATAATCGCCGAATCTTGAGCCGACACCGGGAGATCGCCGGTTCGAGCCGCGCGCACGCGCGAAAATCCGGCCTGGCCCATTTATTCTCCATTTATTCTTATGGCGCGCGTTTCAAGCCTAATGGCCTGAAAGGGGTTTAAACAGGTTTTTCGAAGGATACCGTATCCAGCCAGTTAATGCTCATTCACACAACCTTCTCCCTCAAGCATTTGCTTTCCTAAGGATCCCTGAATGATTGGAAAACCTTTATCTTGCTCACGCGCAACATATTTGGAATGGTTGGGCGCACCTGCCCGAGGGGTCTTCTCTACGCCTTACTGCTTTCACCTGTCCTCGCGTCCCTCCTCCTATCTGGCTTAATCCCTCCATCCACTGGGCCAACCGTCTATGCAACGCCCTCATCCTACTCTTGGAATAGCCTTAGGGCAGATACTGTGAGCATAGCTTACTCTGTTGATGAAAGAGCCTGGTACGGTGGGACTGGTTATCTCACAATCGTTACGAATGGGCCTGGCACCTATGACGATATTAAGGAATGCGTGGCCAGCGTTAACATTCCCCAAGGAGTTTTGGGCATCGTATACGTCTGCGGCGACGACCATAATCCTCAAACACCTCCCTACGATAATCGTTGGTATGTCTTCGACAAGTACCTGAGGGTCTATGTTGACGGTGTTAAAGTCTATGAGCTAACAGGATACTGGTGGTCAAGCTGCTATTCCAGGGCTGCAACCCTTAATCCTGGGAACCATACCGTCAGGCTCCTAATCCACGCCTCTGTCTGGACAAACAGGACTGGTAGCGACACGTTCACCATAGGATACGCAAGCATGGAGATAAGGCTCGAGGGGAGCGGGACGATAAACGCCGAATCTCATACTGCTGAAGCAACGCTGGACGGGGAGGCAAACCATGTCTTCACTTTCAGTCTTCCCCAGGTTAGCGGCGTTAGAAACATGAGCTGGAAGGCTGTTTGGAAGGGGTTTGAGAAAACAGGCTGCGGAACACCTGGGAGTGTTCAGAAAGCAGTCTTCAAAGGGGTTAACAGGGATTGTTGGGTTTTCACAAGCCTCGTCGTGATCAGGGTTGGAGACAGTGTTCCATCGGTCAGCGTCAGCGAAGACTACGCTATCAATGCCGTTTACGACGAGGGCTCCGGGGAAGTCGGGATTCGCAGGCTTGCTGTAGCGATAAGTAATGGTGATGAGGTCGGCTTCACCTCCGCCAGATACCTCGTAACCGAGATTAAGAGGGACACCAGGGTTGTTGGAGGAATGCTGATAGGCTCAGAGATATGGACGAATAGCGGCTCAACGATTTCCTTCAACCAGACGATAAGCTATTTTTGTTCAAACGGATGGGTTACGGAGAAGATTAGGGGTGGCGTTGAAACGGGCTCGGCTACAGTTAAGGCCTTCGAGGAGCTAAACATCTCAAGGAAAGTAAGCTTCTTCTCCAAGAATAGGAGCGATGAGCTTGAGCTTACAACAAGGCTGCCTAAACTAACCCTTGTCTTCACCCACATTAAAATCTCAGCTGAGAGAAATGGTGGTAGTGTTAACGCTAGGGCTTTCTGGGCCCACGACAATAGTCCCATAGCCGGGTTAAGAGTCAGGTGCTTCGAAACAGACCAGGGCGGAGTAACGGACTTTAACGGAAGGGTCTCGTTCAGCATAGCTGGCTCAGGCTTCCAGGTAACGATACATCCCGCTGAGAATAGAAATGGGATAACCGCTTACGAGGAGGCTAGGGTGGGGCTATGAGCAAGCAGAGGCTCAGGGCTCTCGTAGGCCTTGTTAAAGCTTGGCCAATATGCTTGGCCAGTGCGGCAACAGCCTACTTCATTGTAACGGGCTTGCTCCTCCTCCTGGCTCCAGATATCGCTCTGCTGATCGTCAGCGGCGTCTCGACGGTTAAGTTGGTTCTAACAATGGTTGTTGCCTTCCTTCTCCTAAACATGCTGCTGGCGTTAACCTACGCCGCCTCACTATTCATAATTAGGCGTGAGGGCATCGCGGAGGGTTTAAGGAGGAACGGTAGAAAGCTTGTTAAGGGCTTCGCATTCCTCTCCGTCTCAAGCCTCACATGCTTAGCCGTAATGCTCTCCATCGGCTACCACGCTTTATTCTCAGCAAGCCCTCAGAATTCGTTTGGGCTAATAGCGATAAGCTATGGAGGAGGAGTAATCGCCTCACTCCTGTTCGCCCTTCCCCTGGTCTGGCTGCTAACTTCTTTGGCGGGAGAAAGACTCTGGATAGGGTTTGGAAGGCTCATCTCAACAATAGCATTATTCTTTTTAATGCTCACAATCCTTTCAGCATACGGCTTCCCAGGCTTATTCATAGACTCAATGCTAATCCCCACCATCGTAGGGATCGTAGCCCGGGTCAACGGTGAAAAGGCAGGGGGCAATGTTGAGAAAAACAGGCTCTCCCTGTTTAAGGATAGAAGCATAAGGAAGGCTTCGACAGGGATAATCCTAACCATCCTCGTCTTGAGCGCCGAGATACCGTTCAGAAGTATTTCGCTTAGCTTCGCTGAGGAGGCCAGGTTCAGCGAGGACAGGCTTAGAAGCATTGTCTCTAAAGCCATCGCCGAGGGTTGGAGCAGCGACGAGCTTGCCAGCGCTATTAAGAACGAGTCCCAGCTGAGCATGCTTTCAAGCTACGATTTAAGTAGCATAAGCATTGAGAGGGATGATGCTGGAAGCGTAGCCGTAACCATACCCCTTAACGCTATGGGCTACGCGATATATAGGAAGACGAGCAACAAGACAACTGTCTACGACGTTTACTCTCAGAGCAGCTCGAGCGAGATTAAGGTCTGGGATAAAAGATACGTTCTGGTTGGCTATAGAAGCAGAGAGGAGACCTACGGCCCCTTTGAAAGCCTTGAGGAAGCGCGGGCCAAGGAGGATGAGGTTAAGAAAAACGCTAACGCCACGCGAATAGCCTCCAACACTGTTCTGAAGACTGAGACAAGGGAGGTTACGCGGGTTGAGACAAGGTACGCCATCGTCCCGACCGTCAGGGTTGCTAGGTACGAGGTTAAGGCTGAGTTCGAAACATACGGGGATGCCCAGAACTACCTCTACGCTCATCCCGGGTTTTTTGAAGCGGCTGAGATTAGGGAGGTTGAGAAGCAGGTCTGGGTCGAATCATACGAGCTTGAGTTCGTAAAGGAGACGAGTAGTCATTATGAGGCTGTGATGATGAGCAGGGACGGCTACGTCATAGAGGAAGTCAGGGAGAAAATAACTGTCTACGTCTTCGAAAAAACCTCCCCGGTCTCAAGGCTCCACGTCCTCGGAACTGTTGAGATAAAGAAGGCCGACTTCGAGAGGATGCTTCAAACAGGAGAGCTGGTTAGGGCTACCGACGAGCACGGGGAGGAGTACTACTATTACTCCTCGCAGGGACCATGCTCGGCAAGGCTGTACAAGACTGGGGAGAAGCAGGTGGACGGCGACGTAATAGCGTGGAGGACATACCGTAGAATCGACACCTCCCACTGGGAGACAAGGAAGGCATACCAGGTTGTCGTCCAAAACGGGTACGAGGAGAAGAAGGTTAGCATAGATGATTTGCCTAATTATGCGAAGGGCTTCCAATCCAGGGAGGACGCTGAGGGCTCTAAGCAGGTTGTTGAGCAGAGCCTGAGGAACTGGGTTAGCAGCCAGGGAATGATTTACAAAGGATGCGGAGTAGAGCCCTATGAAGAAACCTTAACGAGGCTTGAAACAGTCACCAGGGAGGTTAAGCAGTACTACGTCATCGCAACACTCTTGAAACCAGTCTACGATGTTTACGAATTGAGGCCGTACTACAGGGCTTGGAACGAGACGCGTTACGAGGAGAAATGGGGCTGGGTCTTCAAGGGCTACGTGAACAAGACTCCTGAAACCTACGATATGTCGACATGGGTTTATGCTCCAGAGGTTTTGAACTGGACTTCTAAAACATACCTGGGCATAGTAACCGAGCTGGAGGCTCAGCTTTTAACAAGAATGGATCCCCGCTACGTGGCTGAGAAGCACAACACGACCACGATAATAAAGGAAACATCCTATTACGATGTTTACAACGCAACCTGGAAACTACTCTACCATTATTATAAGTATGTAACCTACCCGTTCCACGAGTACGTCGCTAACGGAAATATTTCATCCAGCGTGGGCTGGAGCTTCGAAAGCATTGGTGATGCAAGCGGAGAAGTGTGCTCCTCAACGTATCGAAGCAGCCCTAGTAGCCTCAGAATAGCAACGAGGAACGGAAGGGGAGCGTGGAGGCAGACATTCTACTTCGACGCAGGAGGCTCAAACCCAGTCTTAGACTTCTGGTACATCCTGAGCGGAAGCGGGGCAGTAGCGATAAAGAAGCCAGACGGCTCCGCGCATGTCTTCGCTTTAGGTGGAAGCAGCGGTTGGAGCAGGTTTCTAAGGAACTCCGGAGACGTCTTCAGCCAAGCAGGATACTACACCATCTCTTTCGTAGCCTCTGAGAACAGCGAGCTCTATGTCGACGATGTCAGCGTCCATGTCGGCGGCTATGGCGAGTGGGTCTACCAGGGCGATGTTGAGAATAAGCCTGACAATGTTCCCCAAAACGAAAAATACGAGGTGTTCTATAAGATTGAGAACAAGAAATTCATAGGCACCTTTGAGGAGAGCGTTGCAAACCAATACCCGACCCCGCCGTATATTAAGGAGTTCAATAAGAAGGAGAAAGTAAGCTACGTCGTAGACCTCTACAAGCTTTACTACCTTGAAGGTGGCTTCGTAAGGTACAGGGTTTTCCACTGGGAGAAGTACCAAGTGCCAATTACCGTCAGAAAGGAGGAGTCTGGGGAGAGGTGGGAGCTCGCCGAGAGAAACGTTGAGGCGGATGCCGGCGGAAGGATGTTAATCGAATCCAACGTTCCTGAAAACATTGTTAGATCTAAGTATAATGACCCGACGAAGTACTACCTTGTCCCCAAGGTTGTCGAGGGCGGCGAAATGCTTGAGCTCGTCTGCGAAACCCTTGACGAGAGCCTTGCTAAGAAGTATGAGGGCGAGGGGTACGTTGTTAAGAGGGCAAGCGTTTCCCAAGGAAACCCGATAAGGTTCAGCATGAAGGTTCTCTCAGCCTCTATAGAGAGAAATGAACTTGGGATGCTTGGGAAACAGAATACCCTGAGAGTTGCTGTAGCGAACCCAACCGGGGATACGTTGACCTACCAGGTTGTAATAGAGGCTGAGAACACCCTTGAGGTTGAGAGCATCGCTGGAGAAGCCCCGCAGGCCCAGCTCTTGGAAGGCGCTGTTAAGAGGATAACCTCGATACCTGTTGCCGAGCCAAGCAGCTGGCTCCTCCCGGTTCCCCCTGGCGGAACATCGTGCTCCTTGGCTTTCACAGCATGGGTGAGGAGGACTTTCGAGGGAGAGTACGATAGTTTCAGCGAGAACACTGCATACTGGCCCTCCCAGGTGAGATGCGACTTCGTAATTAAGGTTCTCAGGAACGGTAGGCTTGTTGCTAAACAAAGGCTTCTCGAAACCTTCGAGGGCTTCGATGTCGGAAGAACCATCGCCAGGCATCCGTTTGAAACAATAGGAGGCTTCCTAATGGGCTTCGCCTCCACAGCGGCAATGACGGCGATGTGGCTGACCCCGGGGCTCCAGCCTTTAGCGGGGCTGATAACAGCCGTCAGCCTCGGGTGGAGCACGATGAACGCATTACTGGTCTACTCTCAAACAGGGAACGCTATCGAGGCTTTGACGGTAAGCCCGTTCGGAGTAGTCGTAGCCCCATTAAGGGCTTTAGCGGACCCAACTATGGACGACAGCACGAGGGCCTCAATAATAGGAGCGTTGATCGGGGTTCCGTTCGGAGCATACGTTGGGAGGGAGGTAGCCCTGGATGTTGCGATGATGAGGATGCCGAGCGAGCTCAGGAACAGCCCTGAAATCTACGGAAGGCTCTACAAGAATGAGGAGAAATGGGGCACTCCGCTGGCGAGCTCCATGGTGGAAAGCATAGGCAAGGTCTACCCCTACCTGGATGTTCCAAACTCGGAGGAACTCGTAAGCATGATCCTAGACAACGCTTTAGAGGACAGGCAGCAAGCGCTCTACGTCGCGAGCATTCTTAAATGGATGTCTGAGATGGACAAGGGCTTCCTAAGCCAGCATGCTGGAAACCTGATGGAGTTCCTTGCAAGCCCGTCGCTAATGTCTGAGCTAAGCCCCCTGTTAACGTTAAGCCCAGAGGAAGCCCTCCAGCTGTCCCAAATAGCTGGGGGAGACTTCGTCGAGATGCTTCGTTTAGCAGAGGTAAAGGCGGCGTTGGAGCAGCTCTCAAAGCTTGGACCAGACGTCGCGAGGATACTCAGCCTAAGCAACGAAGAGATAGAGGTGGGCGTTGAGAAGAGCCTAGCGGGCAAGCTTTACCCCGGTATTCAGAAGGGGGCTGTCGTGGAGTTCGAGTTCGCAAGGGGAAACGTGGTCCTCAAAGGAATGCTGGCATACGCCGGGGAGAAGACGGTTGGAGAAGAAAGCTACATGGTCTTCGCGTTCAAGGCTGAGCAGCACACCCCAGCCATTTTCGAGCTCCTCAAGGAGGATCTTCAAAGCATCAAGGTCGTCCCTGGGCAACAGGTTGAGAAGACATTCGGGTTCAACGCTTTCAGGTTCTCAGAAGGGAAGCTTAGCATGGATAGGGGGATCTTGGGGATGGATGGCTCAATAAGATTCGGGGACGGCATGGTCCTGAGGCTTGAAGACCCCTCGGTGATGCTTGTTCCCAATGAGAACCCGCTTGAGACAGGGGAGCTTAACAAGATGCTGCTCGGAGGAAGAATAGGTGGGACGAACGTAATCGTTGGCGAAGATGGTATAGCTAAGGCGTTCCACGGTGGAAGCTATTTGCCTGCCGTCGTATCAGCAAGCTCCCTCGGACTCCAGCTTGGGCTTTTAGCAAAGCCGAGCGGGGAGACGCTTATGATAACCGGGGCTGATTTGGCTCAGAGGGGCATAGCCGACCCAGGATTACTGAACGTTTTCTACCCGAATGGGGAAACCTCAACCGTCATCTTCACGGGCAAAGACCTTCAAGCACCATTATTCTCATACTCCTCAGGGGCATTCGTAGGAGTCCAAGCGGTTGAGACAAGGATAGTCTGGACGAGCGTGGATAAGAGGGCTTTCTACGAACAGATAACAAGCGTAAGCGAATTGCTTGGAAGCATTCTTGGAAGCGATTTCAAGGAGGAGCTTCTCAAGGCTATTCTGTTCAATGGCTTAACCGACTCGCAGGCTTTAGATGTTGTAAACACCCTAGCGAAGAACGTTGAGTGGCTCAAGACGCTAAGCAGGGGGAGGAGGACGGAGCTGGTGAGAAAGATAACGGATTACGTTAAGAAGGGGGAGACCGCTGAAGAGGCTGTCGAGAGGGCTAAGGAAGAAGGCGAGGAGTTCGCCAAGAGCGTTGGGGACGAGATAGCGGCGTTTTGCTCATCGATCTCTGTCTACAACGCTCAGCTAGCCAACGAAGTCAAAGATTTGCTGAAACACGTTCAGAACACGCCGGACCTTGGGCCGGATGCTGCGAAATGGCTCCTCGACGTATTGAGGGATACTTACTTCAACCGGAAGCAGAGAAGTTGCCGAGGCGGAGCTGAAGAGGGTCGTCGAGGAGAAGTTCAGGTACCCAGAGAGCAAGGAGGTGAACTGCCGGCTAGCAACGACAATAGTAAAGGAGCTGATGGGAGCGCAACGCAGCTTCGAATTCAAGGAAGAGCCGCACAAGGTTACGTTGAGGAGGGGAGGGCCAAGCCTTCTAAATTTAGGAGAGAGCAACAAGGTGAAGCCCGGGACCTACGTTGTCAGGGTTTACTGGGAGTACGGTGGAAAAAGTGGGGTGGCGGAGTTCCCAATAGTTAAGGATGTTGAATCAAACCAAATCAACATACCTAAAGACGAAGTGGAACGAACATTAGATCAAATAGGCAGGGATGAGGCGGAAGCGCTCATAACCAAGGTTGAGCTTTTCGATTATAGGCTACTTTTCCCAACCGAGTTCGTAGCCAGTGGTGTTAAGGTCAAACTAGACCTCTTCAATAATGAAATTGAGATTGGTGGAAATCGTTATGGTTTTAAGCAGAAGACGCATGTTTGGGGAGGGGAGATACGCGTGGATGCGGAACTCGATGGAAAAAACATAGAAGGCAAAAACTTGGTGCTCTCATTCTATCAGGATGGAGAAGTCGGGGTCAAGCATGGAGAACGTTCCCGTTTAGTTGAGAGAATTGATGTTGACTCCAAGCTTAAATTAATCAGAGTCAAGTACTCTGAGGGAAGCAAGGTTCACGAAGCAGAATACAGCTTCAACCTAAAGCCCCTCAGCGAGCAGATGGGTAAAATACTGTGTGAAATATTGTCGGAAGAGGATCAGACACGTATTGGATTAGAAGAGCGGTTATTCAGGTTGCTGGGCTATGATGCATTAGAGGAGCTTAAAGAAAGGATTGGCAAGGACGCGGGCGAGGATAGAAGGATTATCCTTCTTGTCCACTTTGATGACAACAAAATAACTTATTGCGGAAATAAAGAGCTTAGGGTAAGAGTGCCGAGTGGGGCAAGTAAAATAACCTCGATAGAGATAATTGCCCACAAGGAGCTCATAGGTCTGAAGCGGCTTGCAGCAGATATCCTTGCTAATCCCGAGAATAAGTATCTGAGGGGAGAGCTTGGAGAAGCGATAACGAATGAAACGTTTATTATGGATAAAATCCTCTCCGAAATAGCGAGGAGGAGCGGAGTTCCAAAGAATAAGCTGAGAGTTGGACAGCTGGGAGGACCAGGAAGACCTGATTTCGAAATAAATAATACCGAAACTAATAAATTAATCGCGGTGGTGGAAGCTAAGTACGTAGGAAACTCTGAGAATGTGTGGGAATTCGGAGACCAGTTAAACGAAGCAATCCAGCAGGTTAGGGATCGCATGGAGAGTTGGAGGGGAGGATGTGACCATGGAGTAGTCGTAGTCATCTGCTGGCCTCCTGAAGATATTCTTGGTGACATACTGTATCCCGCTAAGGTAGGGGAATTTAATAATCCCAATATAGAGTACTTCGGTAGGGAGAAGGGTTGAAGAAATTGAGCACCTCGTCTCTTCATGAGGATTTGGATGAGAAGCTCGTTGAAGCGGCTGGGAGAGGAGATGTGGAGAAAGTGAAGGAGCTCTTGGAGAAAGGCGCTAATCCAAATGCCGAAGCAAAGGGCTGGGGAGTTTTACCTCCACTCCACCGCGCTGCCAGGGGAGGTAATACTGAAATTACCAAGCTGTTAATAGAAAAAGGCGCTGATATAAATGCTAAGGATAAGGATGGTCGAACCCCTCTTTACTACGCCGCTGAATCCGGCCATATTCATGTTGTGGAGTTGTTGATCGAAAAAGGTGCCGACCCGAACGCCAAGGATGATATTGGATGGACTCCGCTCCACTGCGCTGCCTGGGAGGGTCACACAGATATTGCTAAGTTATTAATAGAAAAAGGCGCTGATGTTAACGCTAAGGATAGTAAAGGTAGGATTCCACTTTGCCTTGCCGCTGTGAAGAATTGCGTTGACATCGCTAAGTTATTGATAGAAAAAGGCGCTGATGTTAACGCTAAGGATAGTAAAGGTAGGATTCCACTTTGCCTTGCCGCTGTGAAGAATTGCGTTGACATCGCTAAGTTATTGATAGAAAAAGGCGCTGATGTTAACGCTAAGGATAAGGATGGTCAAACTCTTCTTCATTGCGCTGCCAGGGGAGGTAATACTGAAATTACCAAGCTGTTAATAGAAAAAGGCGCTGATGTTAACGCTAAGGATAAGGATGGTCGAACCCCCCTCCACGAGGCTGCGGCATATGGTCATGCTGATTTCATCAAGCTATTAATAGAAAAAGGTGTCAGTCTGAATATCAAAGATAATAAAGGTCTAACTCCCCTTCATGAGGCTGCCCATAGTGGTCACATCGGTGCCGTTAAACTATTGATAGAAAAAGGCGCTGATCCGAATGCCAAAGATGATGATGGTTGGACTCCACTTCACTATGCTGCAAAAATGGTTCATACACATATCGTCGAGCTATTGATCAAAATGGGAGCTGACCCTAACATTAGGAATAAAGATGGAAAGACACCGGCCGATGTCGCCCCGAAGGTGAGCCTGAATTTCCTCGAGAAATTAAGGGATTACCTGAATGAGAGGCTGAAGGACGAGGCGCTCTACTTTGGGTTTAAGCCGTTTAGAATAGTGAAATATCAAACAGGAGACCTAGAGGTACATACGGAAAGCATAACAGCAGTTAGGTCTGTAGAGTTTCGTGCCGATGGAACGATAGCCGTGGAATCAGAACTGGTGGACAAGGGCGGGGACTACATAGGTGAACGCTTAGTTAAGAATTATCGTCGGAGGTTTAAGGAGGCTGAAGCCAAGGGTAAGGAGGAAGAGGATAAGGTTTGGAAAGCCCTTGATAAGAAGAAGAAAGAGATATATAGGGACTACATCAACAGGAAGAACTTAGAGAAGCATCTTAAGAAGAACTACAGGGAAGCCTTCATAAGACTATTATGGTTCGACGAGGTAGCTAAGAGAGTTTCGAAGGAATATGGGATTGATGTCAAAGTGGAAATTGATGAGATCGATTATGATTCCGGATTAATATCGGAGTTCGATGGAAGCAATATGAGCGAGGAGGAGAAGCTCGAGGAGATTAAGAAGAGGGTTGAGGCCATTACAGCTGCGTATAAGCTCGCGTACAGCGCTTATGGGACATATGGATGGATATCGGAGGAAAATCATAAGAAATACCTTGAGTTCAGAAAAGCCCTACTCGAGAAATTGAAGAGCGTGAAAAAGATTTAAAGAGTAGATGCCGCAAGGCCGGAAAGATGTTTCCAGGCAAGGGGATATGGCGCATTTGGCGAAGACGGGTTTCGAGAGCGCGTTACTCCTCAACGCAAGGCCCGTCACCATTAATGTAAGCCCAAAAGCATGACTGTAGATCTGAAAATAACTCGGCTGGAAAAATGGCGAGGGCCGGATTTGAACCGACGACACCCCGGTATCGACATATTTCTATATTTATATTCTTCAGCCGGGCGCTCTTGGGAATGTTTTTATTCTCTCCCAGGCTGAGCTACCTCGCCTTCTTCTATTCACGTCCAAGATCCTATATTTTAATTTTGCTCTCCCGAGAGGTTAGAGATATTTTTATTTGTTCTTCTGGTTTTTAAGGCTTGTTCAACCGGTTTTTCAAATTTTAGAGCCTCCGTGTTTTTGCTCCTGAAAGGGTTAGGCTTCGATTTTTAATACTGTTCGTATTGCTGATGATCCTGACTTCTGGAAAACGTTTAAAAATACTGGTACACTTAATGTTGGGGCTAAAATTTCCTGTTGTTTCGGGTGTTCTGTCTATTCAGCTCCGTGTTCTTAACAAGCCTCTATTCGTATTCAAGATAAATAGGTGCTCGTGCTGTTTTTAGTTAGGCGATTCCGGTAGGAAGACATAAATTGTGCCTGTATTCCCTTTTTGGAGGTTTAAGCAATGAAGCATGATTTCAGCGAGGACGAGTATCGTCTGGAGTTCCTGATTAGAGGAGGGTTCACCAGAAGAAGATGCGTTAAATGCGGCAGGTTCTTCTGGACTCTCGACCCGTCTAGGGAAGACTGCGGAGAGTCTCCCTGCTCACCCTATACTTTCATTGGCAAGAGGGTGGGCAGGAGTATGGATGATCTGAGCCAAGTTAGGGATGCTTTCCTAGGCTTCTTCAGGAAGAGAGGGCACGAGGTTGTTTCACCCTATCCTGTTGTATGTAGGTGGAGAGATGATCTTTACCTTACTGACGCGAGCATAGTTGATTTCCAGCCTTATGTTACGGACGGCATTATTCCTCCCCCGGCTAATCCCTTGGTGATTTCCCAGCCATGTATACGTCTGGTTGACATCGACCTGGTTGGAAAGACTCTCGGAAGGCATCTTACAATTTTCGAGATGGGTGGTCACCATGCTTTCAACAGTGGGGAAAAAGAGGTCTATTGGAAGGAGGATACTGTGAGATACGGATTTGAGTTTTTCACGGGGGAGATGGGGGTTAGGGATGAGGATCTTTCTTTCGTCGAAAGCTCTTGGAGTGGAGGTGGGAATGCTGGGCCCTGCTTCGAAGTTATTTCACACGGCCTGGAGGTTGCGACACTGGTCTTCATGAGGTATAAGGTTTATCCTGATGGTTCTCTGAGGGAGCTGCCTATTCGAACGGTTGACACAGGATACGGGATGGAGAGGATAAACTGGCTTTTAACCGGTGCTCCCACAGGCTTCCATGCTTTCTACGGCAGGCTTCTTCAAGAGGCTTCTAAGCTGGTAGACATTGAGGTCCCCTCTGAGCTTCTAAGGGAGTATGGAGTCAGGGTTTCCCTCTCTGAGAGCAAGTTCCTCAGCCCGGTGGAAAGGATTAGGCTTGTCAGGGATCTCGAGCTCCCCGACTCTTTTTCAACTAAGCTTGAGACTATGGAGAATGTTTTCAAGGCTCTGGATCATGTTAAGAGCCTAGTGTTCATTCTTTCAGAAGGCGTTGTGCCTTCTAACACTGGAGTGGGCTATCTGGCTAGGCTGCTCGTCAGAAAGACGGCTAGGGTCTTGGATAGGCTTAATGTTAACTCTCTCCTGCTCGACATGGTTTCATGGGAGGTTGACTACTGGAGCAGGGATTTTCCGGTTCTTAAAGAGCTTAAAGACAGTATCCTAAGGCTCGTCGAAATAGAGCTTAAGAAATATAGGAGGAGTGTTGAAGAGGGTGTTAAGCATGTCGAATCTCTCGTTAAAGAATCAGGATCAATAAGTGTTGAGAACCTTATTGAGCTCTATGATTCTCACGGTGTTACGCCTGAGCAGGTCGCAGATGTTTTCTCAAAGAAAGGCGTTGAAATAAGGATTCCGGAGGATTTTTACAGCATGATAGCATCTAGGCATAAACAGCCTAAGAGCCTTGGGGAAGGGGAAGGGGTCACGCTAGACCTCGACGAAAAGACTTTCCCTGAAACCTTGAAATTCTATTACGAGAATCCTGATTTACTGGAACTCGAGGCCCGGGTTCTTGGGGTTTTCGAAGACAAGGTTATTCTCGACCAAACGGTCTTCTATCCTGAGGGCGGTGGCCAGCCTGCTGACAACGGTAGGCTCATATTTAGCGGGAAAGAGGCTCTGGTGAAAGATGTTAAGAACTTGAATAACCGTATAATACATTTCATCGAAGGCCCTGCTCCTGATGCAGGCAGTATTGTTAAAATGGTTGTTGACGCTGAAAGGCGTCTCCAGCTTAGAAGAGCCCACACTGCGACGCACATCGTAAACGCTGCTGCCAGAATGGTGCTGGGTAACCATGTTTGGCAAGCAGGCGCCCAGAAAGATACTGTTGAATCCAGACTTGACATAACTCACCCTCTCCCACTTACAAGTGAAGAGGTTGAGAAGATAGAGCGTAAGGCCAATGAAATAGTCTTGTCAAACATTGATGTTAAAATACAGGTTCTGCCTAGAACTATCGCAGAGAAGGAGTATGGTTTCAGAATATACCAGGGTGGTGCTGTCCCTGGTAAAGAACTCAGGATCGTCAAGATAGATGGTTTTGATGCTGAAGCATGCGGTGGGCTTCACGTTAATAAGACGGGTGACATTGGGCTGGTGAAGATAGTTAGAGTCGAGAGGATTCAGGACGGCGTTGAAAGAATAGTTTTTCGAGTAGGTTTCTCCTCCCTAGATTACGTTAGGTCGCTTGAAAACAAAATATCTAGCTTAGAGAATATTCTGGGCGTTCCAAAGGACAAGATAGTTCAGGAGGCTGAAAGAGTCAGGAGTGAGTTGAAAAACCTAAGTAAGAAGCTTGAAAGAGTGTTGGAGAACCAGTTTGACATGCTGGCAGACAGGCTGCTTCACAGGGCTATTGAAGAATCCGGTGTTAAAATCGTGCTCTACAGCTCTGAAGAGCTCGAGATAAACCATCTTATAAGCCTCGGCGAGAGAATCTCTGAGAAGGAACCGAGCTCCCTGACAGTCGTGATGTCCCTCGTTCCAACTGCCCAGTTCGCCGTGTTCGCCGGTGAAAAAGCCCTTGAGAAGGGTGTCGACTGCTCCATTTTGGCGCGCCGTATTCTCAGCGAAATCGGAGTTGGCGGAGGGGCTGGAGGCAGGAGGAACTTTGCGAAAGGAGGCCTAGCTACTAAGGTTGACACTAAAGTCTTCGAGTCAAAGGCTTTAAAAGCGATAATCAATGTCCTTCAAAGAGGTTAAAAGGTTTAACGTTAAACCTTTAAGTATCTTCCAGAGGCTTGTGAAGTAAAACATTGGAGGAGTCTGAGTACTCTTTCTCAGAGATCGAGAAAAAGTGGCAGAAAGTATATGATAAGGAGAAGGTTTTCGAAGCTGAGCCAGACCCCTCTAGGCCAAAGTTCTTCGTAACCTTCCCGTTTCCCTACATGTCGGGGCCTGTTCATTTAGGGACAGCCTATACTTTAACCCGCTTAGATATTGTTGCAAGATATAAGCGTAAGAGAGGGTTCAACGTCCTTTTCCCGTTCGCGTTCCACTGGACTGGGACAACCATAACCGGTATCTCTGACAGGATAAGGCGTGGGGATGAGAAAACCATTGAAATACTTGAGAAGATGGATGGTGTTCCAAGAGAGGAGATAGAGCGTTTCAAAGATCCTGTCTACCTAGCCAAATACTATACTGAGAAGAATCGCGCAGCTCTCAAGGATTACGGTCTTGCTGTAGACTGGCGTAGAGAGTTTCACACTTCCAGTCTAAACCCTGGCTTCAGCACGTTTGTTCAATGGCAGTATTTGAAGCTGAAAGAGAAGGGTTACATTACTAAGGGGGTGCACCCCGTCGTGTGGTGTCCTAGAGACAAGAGTTCCACTGGAGATCATGATAGGCTTAGCGGAGAAGGAGTTTTCCCAGAGAAATTCTATCTAGTTAAATTCAGGCTTGAAGGTTCTCATCTCGTTGCCGCTACCTTCCGGCCTGAGACGATCTTCGGAGTCACGAATGTCTGGGTTAACCCGAATGCTGTTTACGCGGAGGCAGAGATTAATGGTGAGAAATGGATTGTTAGCGTTGAGACGCTTGATAAGCTTGCTGACCAGATGAGGATAGTTCACAAGATACGTGAATTCAAAGGTAAGGAGCTTATCGGGAAGATGGTTGAGGCTGTTTTCACGGGTCATCGGGTTCCAGTCTTACCAGCTTCATTCGTAGATCCTTCTCTTGGAACAGGCGTGGTATATAGTGTTCCGGCACACGCCCCGTATGATTACATGGCTCTTGAAGACTTGAAGAGAAACGAGGCTGTTCTCAAGGAGTATGGTCTCGACCCGGATGAAATCCGTTCGATAAAACCAATATCCATGATAACGACTGAGAAGTATGGTTCAAACCCCTCTGAGAAACTTGTTGCGGAACTCGGGATTAAAAACCAGTCTGACCCTAAGCTGGAAGAGGCTACGAGCCTAGTCTATAAGGAAGAGTTTCACAAGGGTGTGACGCTTAGCAACTGCGGCAGGTTTTCAGGTCTCCCGGTCCAGAAGGCTAAAGAGCTTGTAATAGGAGAGATGAGGAAAACCGGTGCAGGAGACGAGTTTCTAGAATTGCCGTCGCCAGTAGTTTGCAGATGTGGAACGAGGTGTCACGTTAAAATCTTGGAGGACCAGTATCTCCTGAGATACTCCTGGCCCGAATGGAAGGCTAAAGCCCTGAGAGCGCTAGAAAGAATGAGCATATACCCTAAGGAGGTTAGAGAGAATTTTGTTTATTTCATAAACTGGTATGATGATTGGGCTTTCACAAGAACCTCAGGACTGGGGACACCTGTTCCATGGCTTCCTGGTCATATTGTTGAAACACTGAGCGACTCCACCGTGTACATGGCGTATTACATTGTTTCGAAATATGTTAACAATGGAATGTTGAAGCCTGAAAACCTTACTGAAGAATTCTACGACTACGTGTTGCTCGGCATAGGCGTGCCAGAAGAGGTTGGGAATAAAACAGGTGTGCCAGCAGATTTTCTGAAAAGGCTTAGGTACGAGTTTGACTACTGGTATCCGGTTGACCTTAGGAATTCAGGCAAAGATCTTGTCGCAAACCATTTAACGTTCTACATCTTTCATCATGTTGCCATCTTCCCGGAGGAGAAGTGGCCTAGGCAAATATCGGTAAACGGTTTCCTAAGGATAGAGGGGCAGCCAATGCATAAGTCTAAAGGAATCTTCATCTCCCTCAAGGATGCTGTCGAAAAATATGGTTCGGATGCGACGAGAATAACCCTGCTTCTTTCTGCAGAGGGCCTGGAGGACCCCAACTGGGAGAGCGAGAAGGCTAGTAAAAACATCGAGTTGTTGAGAAGCATCTACGGGTTCATTCTCTCACTCATAGGGGAGAAAGGTCCAGTCCGAAACAGTCACATGGAAGACTGGTTGAGAAACTCGGTCAGGACTCGTGTTAAAAATGTTACGGATGCGCTTGAAAACATGCAGATAAGAGAAGCAACAAGCGAAGCCCTCTATGGTTTAAGGAACGACTTAAGATGGTACTTGAGAAGGGTTAAGGAGCCTGATTCCGAGGCTTTAAGAGAAGCGGTTGAAGCATGGCTCAACCTGCTATACCCATTCATACCGCATCTCGCAGAAGAGTTATGGAGCAAACTGGGTAAGAAGAATCTGCTAGCCAACCACCCGTGGCCCATTGTTGCTGAAGTAGACGAGAAACCATTGCTTGTAGAGAAATACTTGGAGCAGCTTGTAGAGGATACGTATCAAATCCTAAAGGCTTTGAAGAAGGCTTCGCTGAACAGGCTGAGGCTCATAACCGCTGCACAGTGGAAGAATAACGCTTTCAAGGAAATAATTGAAACGGCAGAGATAAATCCTGAGAAAACAAGAGGAATCCTGGCTCGACACGCAGCCGGCGTCGGCAAAGAGGAACTCGGAAGATTCATGGGGCAAGTGATGAAGAGTCTTCAAACGATGACGGAGGAACACAGAAAGATTCTGAAATACGTGTTGGAGAAAGGCGAGAAGAACATACTGAAGGAGGCGCAACCATTCTTCGAGAAAGAGTTTAAATGCAGTGTTGAAACACTCAGTGAGGACGAGGTTCCAAGAGAGAAACTAGGGGAACTGGTTGGGAAAAAGCCTCCAGCGCAGCCAGGCAGACCAATACTACTAATAGAATAAGATGGGGCCTAATGAATCAGCATTCAGCAAATAGTAAAACAATTTACTCTTAGGCAAGCTCATTAAAGCAACGGTGGCTGAAAAAATTTAATAACCTTCGCAAAAAAGAATCCTTGGGCCCGTCGCCTAACCTGGATATGGCGGCAGTTCAGAAAGAAAAAGCCGAACCCTCTATCATAGGTGGAAAATGAAGGAAAGCTGTAATGATCTGGGTTCAAATCCCAGCGGGCCCGTATTCAATGCCCTACATACTGTTTTTTGAGCATGAGACTCTTATCTTCAAGCCGACTAAGAGCTTCTGGCATTGGTGAGCTAGACTTTTAATTCTGGGAAGAATGTTACGTCTGAACCCGCTGACAGAAGACTTCTTTGGGGTCGCTATGATTCTGCCCTTCACAGCCTCAGCAACCGGGTACAGCGTTTTCGCATTATTAACGGGTTGGACGCGGGTCTTCCGGTATGCAGCTGACTATTTGCTGAAGACCTCGTTATACGTCCTTCTTGGCCTGCCTATGGTGTGTAAGCATTCAGGATCCCAGTGTTTCAAGCCTGCTATAGGCGGGTTCATAGTGAGCGTGCCGAGAATTTATCAGCACCTTGCTTAACCGTTTTTAACTAGGCTTAAAAGCAGATTAGGAGCCTAGATTCAGCGTTCTGCCGGTTTTTTATTTTTTATGGTGTTTTCAAGGATGATAGTTAAGTTTTTTACATGAAAATGCTAAATACCGAGGCTTAGGACATACCTCGGCCATGAGCAGGTCGCGGATGGAGCAGGTCAAGAAGAAGATTAACGTGGTTCACCTGCTTAAAGTGGTTAAAAGCAGGTATACTTATAACGAGCTGTCCCAGCTCACTGGGCTGCCTATCACTGTTCTAGCCAGGTATGCTAATGGGAGTGTTCTACCATCTGACGAAAGGGCTGACGAGCTCTACAGGATTCTCACGGAGAAAATTCCGCTTGAAGAACTTATTTCCAGTAGGCTTACCCTGGATGAGTCTGGCTACTTCGATTCTTCACGCGTAATATGGGACGTGAATCTTCTAAGGCTCATCAGCCATAAGGCTGTGATTCCTTTCATGGGTAGGAAGATAGACAAGGTTATGACGGCTGCAGTAGACGGTATTCCTCTCGCGTCGTTTGTTGCCGAGGAGCTCGACGCCGAGCTTGTAATAGCTAAGAGATATAAGGAGGTTGGAGTGAAAGATTTTCTTGAAGCCACATACATCATAGGCAGCTCTGCTGTTGTAAGCTCCCTATATATTCCGAAGAATGCCTTGAAGAAGGACGATAATGTCCTGATAGTTGACGACGCCATTAGGACTGGGGAGACGGACATCGCGTTAATAAGACTAGTTGAGAAAGCTAAGGCTAATATAGTGGGTATTTTCATCCTTATTGCAACCGGTAAAGATTGGAGGGAAAAGCTTCAGAAGACGACAAACGCGCCTATCTACGTTTTTACAGAGGTAAACCCGAAGCTTTTGGAAGTGGAGCAGAGGAAGTAGGAGGTTGACCCAGTCCACGAACCAAGGGACAGCTCTCGAGGCTAAGCTTCTAACCCTTAAGAACAGGAGTGTTGAGGAGGCTTTATCCGTTTTCGAAGCGCTTTCCAGTAGGCCGAAACCGCCAGAATGCCCTCTTGTCATTCTGCATAGTAACAAGAGTAAGGTTGTCAGCCTAGGATGTTTCCAACTTGCTGGCGAGGATTTTCTAACAGGCTTTCTGCATAAAAAGGGCTTGAAATACTTCTTCAGGCTTCACGGTGGAGACTTGATGCTTCACGATGAAAACCAGGTGGGAATCGCGTTGATAACGCCCGTAGACGAGAAGTATCGAGAAACATATATTTCTTTAATAACTCTGCTAATGAAAAGAAACGGTGTGTTAAACATTAATGTTACAGACGACTGTATACTGTGTTTCAACAAGGTTCTAGGAGAAGTAATCCATGCAGAGAGGAACGGGGTTTCAAGCTGGTTTGCATTCATCTATCTGAAGAGGAATTATGAGGAGATGGCTGGCTTAAAATTCTCTAAAGAACAGCTGATTAAAGAAAGGGTTAGTAAGCTTAAGGAGAACTATATAGGGTTAGATCAGATTCTGGAAAAACAGGTTTCCGCAGACGCGTTTTTAGAATCGGTTAAGACGGTTTTAACAGATGATCTTGGCTTTAAACTAAAGGGTTTCAAACTAGGGCTTGGGGAAAAGAAGCTTTTCTGGAAGAATCGAAACATGCTTAAAAACAACCGTATTTCTGAGGCTGTTCAACTGAAGCATTCTGCATTGTTAAAGGAGGGGGATTCTATCCTTGTTTCAAAAAGATTGATGAACGGCTTCCTGAGAATGCGGCTTAAAATTAAGGATAAGACTCTGGAGAAGATCAGCATATCCGGGAGTTTTATTTTCGAGCCTTCCGAGAAGCTTAGTGACTTTGAGAAAATGCTGGAGGGTAAAGAGATAGATGAAACCGTTTTAACCGAGAAGGTTACAGAATTCTTTATTAACGAGAAGGTTAAGGCTTCATTCACAGCATTCGAAATAGTTGAATTACTTTGCGGAGCAGCTGGTGGTCTTAATGAACGTGGAAACAAGTAGAGAGCCCAGGTTCCCAATCGTGGCTGAAAAAATCCGAGACGAAGTGCATGTTACAGACAGAGATGCTGCAGAATGGCTTGATTCCAAAGGCTACGGTTTCAGGTTTAGGGAAGACTTTTTAGTGCTCCGCCCCTTCGAAGCCCTATACCTTATGAGTCAGAATAAGCTCGTGCTATACTACAAGTCTAAGCAGTTAATGTTCAACCAGTACCTTAAGATTCTTGAAAAGACTGATAGTAAGATATGGCTGAGATACTTAATATACAAGGACCTGAGGGACAAGGGGTATGTCGTTAAAGACGGGTATGGTTTCGACATAGATTTTAAGGTTTATGAGGCTGGCGACTATGGTTTGAAGCCTGCGAAATACCTTGTATACGGTGTTGCTGAAGGAACACCCATGCCTGTCACGAAGCTCTATAACATCTTGAAACACTCCTACTCCCTTAGAAAGACGCTGATAGTTGCTACGGTCGACAGGAGGAGTGAAATAGTTTATTACATGCTGTCTTCACTGCTACTGGGTAAAGAGACTAGAGGAGAACAATGAGAGGAGAAAATCTTACTCTGAGAGGAATGCGGAACCTGCTTCCGGATGAAAAGGCGAAACTGAACAGGATTGAGAGCGAGATAAGGAGGCTTTTCAAAATATACGGGTTTCAGGAAGTTGAAACACCTACAGTAGAGCCGCTTGAACTCTTTGAGCTTAAATCCGGAGAGGAGATTCGGCATAGAATGTACAGGTTCACGGATCTCGGCGGTAGGGAAGTCGTTTTAAGGCCTGAGGTAACAGCATCCATAGTGAAGCTTGTAGTGCAGGAGTTGCGAAGTGCCCCGCTTCCGATAAAAATAGGATATGTGTTAAACGTTTTCAGATATGATGAGCCTCAATACGGGAGATACAGGGAGTTTAAACAGGGTGGTTTCGAAATATTTGGGACTAAGAGTCCACTGGCGGATGCGGAGATTCTTGAAATATCTTCAAGGCTGATGGAAGGCCTTGGGATAAAGAACTACTACATAAAAATAGGGCATGAAGGCATTTTAAGAGCAGCATTAACCAATTTCAGCATTGATGAGAATGTCCAGGATAGAGTTCTAGGCCTAATAGATAAGGAAAGGCTTGGAGAGGCCTTCGAAATACTCAGTTCTTTCCGAAAAGGTGAGGAAGCAATCAGCATAATCAGGAGTCTGAGGGAGATTAAAAGTAAAGATCCGGATGAAGCCTTTAGAAAAGCAGGCGGGGTTTTGAAAGAAATACCTGAAGCGATTGAACAGTTGGAGAACTTAAAGGAGATAATAGAGCTTGCCAAAGCTAGTAAAGTGGGCGAGTTTCTCGTTGACATGGGCTTTGCAAGGGGTCTCGACTATTACACTGGAATGATCTTCGAAGTTTATGTGGAAAACCTTAAAATTGCCGTTAACGGTGGCGGGAGATACGATAAGCTGGCAGGTCTCTTAGGATGGGATGTCCCGGCTGTTGGCTGCGCACCAGGAATAGACCGTTTAAGCCTTGCAATGGATGAGAAGACTGTTATCCGGGACGACTTGGTGTGCATGATTGTAAGCATGGTTAAGGAGGGCGATATTATCGCAGCGAAGCTTGCAAGCATGCTGAGGGCGAAGGGAGTTCCAACGTTTGTTGACTACACTAGAAGAGATGTTAGCAAGGCTCTCTCATATGCTTCAAAGAGAAACGTTAAGTATGTCGCGTTAATCGGAGGCAGGGAAACTGAGGCTGGCACTGTCACCTTGAAAAACATGGAGACGAAAAGCCAGGAGGAACTTAGAGTCGAGCAGGCTGTTGAAAAACTATCGCCCTATAGTCTTCAGAGGCTCGACACCCATATTTAGCATGAGGTTCACGGCTTTTTGACCTGAGCCTTATCCCATCGGGTTATAGATTGCGATAAACCAGCTCCTACCGCACACATGTTGGCTATCCCTCGGAAAGGAGGTAGAGATTTCCTATTCTAACTTTCTCTAAATGTTTTTTAGCTGCCTCATAGCATTCGCGAGCCTGTCTCCAGCTGGTTGTGGGAAGATCATCCATGACGTATTGCGGGTAGAAAGCTAAAAGCGTGTATGGTATTTCAGGATTAATTTCAGCTATGAATCTGGCAATATTCTCAACCTCAACATTGTCAACATATCCTGGGATAAGTAGCGTGCTGGCAGTTAAAACAGGCACTTCAGGCCGTTTCTTGAAAAACCTCTCACCTATTTCCCTGAAATTATCCAACGAAACCCTGTTCGAAACCCCGCACAGTACTCTGCTAAGGTTTTCATCCCATGTTTTAAGGTCAAACTTGACAACGCCGCCACTCTTTAGAGAGAGCTCCGCCGCCTTTAAAGCCAAGTTCCTAGACATGTTTCCATTGGTTTCCCAGCATATTCTAAGTATACGTTTTTCTTCCTCAGCTTTCTGGAGGGCAATCCGGCTGGTTTCGAGAGCATGCATCATTTGCGTAGACGGGTCTCCACCGAAAAAGCAGATGCATGAAACACTCCGGTTAACCTTGGAAGCGAGCTCCTCAGAGCCTAAGAGAGGCTTCAGATTTTGAGACATATTTCTGAAATGCCAGTTCTGGCAGAAAAGGCAGTCAAAACTGCAGCTCCCGTAGAACACGGCGAGATTCACATATCCTTCCTCAACACTAGGCTTGTAGGCATACTTAGGGTAGCCTGATCCCGTGCAGCCTGGGCAGAACCACCATGCGACGCAATTAGTTGGCAGGGGATCATAATACCATTCTAAAAGCCCTTTCTCAGGCGTCCCGCCGAGCCTGGTTAACAGGCCGTTAGAATTCAAGACTAGGCCGCAGAACCCTTTCTCCCCGGGGCCGATCCTGCAATAGTTAGCACAGGTGCCGCAGGGTAAGCCATCAGGATTCCTGGGAGGAGCCGGTGGAAGTCCGAAGACCATTCTCGTATCAGCGTGAACACGCTTAGCTATTTCAACAGCCTCATCCGGTCTCCTCCTAACGCATTTTAAACAGACGCCTAGCCGGTCAGCTGTCAGAGGAGACTCGTCTCCGCAAATTAAACATCTTCCCAACAGTCTCTCCCCAAGTATTCTCTGAGAGAGCATTTATTTTAAACTTAAACCGTTGAAGAAAATTCATCCTTCAGCTTCTCCAGCCATCCTAGTTATTACTGCGACTCCCTTAA
>Ga0207433_10005032_pt1 | contig 23901 bp, 30 predicted proteins | sample YelNatPaOPGAMG01_FD_187559 | JGI IMG/M metagenome (GOLD analysis project Ga0207433, IMG submission 187559) | Hot spring thermophilic microbial communities from Obsidian Pool, Yellowstone National Park, USA - OP-RAMG-01 (SPAdes) (version 3) | ecosystem: Environmental > Aquatic > Thermal springs... | reverse complement strand
CGCCGATAGGAATTTTTTGCGAAGGATCATAGCCACTTGAAAATTGAACTGTTCCATCAATCAATATCTTAGAACCATTTATTCTTAATCCTTCTGTGCTCGCATTTATTGAAGCAATAACATTCGTAGGTTGAACTACTGAAAAATTTAAATGTGATAATGTAATTGTGCCAGTTGTAATTTTGCTGCCCGATATTGTTGTATTGCCGTTATTTATATCATTAGCTGCACTACCTACTTGCAAATAATTTTCTATATAAACATTTCCTGCCATATCTAGCTTAATTTTATCTGTAATTGTTCCTGAACTGTTTCTATATCTTAATCTTATTCCACTCGTTGAATCAATTGTAATAAATGAACTTGAATTTGCATATTTACCCAAACCAACTCCAAAAGTATCTGAAGTATAACCATACAGCCCATTAAGATTTCCTATGGCCCAATATTCAGACCAATCATTATAAGTTGATGAATTTCTCACATTACCAACAATACTTGGTCCTCGCTGAGAAACTGATTTTATACCTCTAATAGAATATAAATCAATGAATCCGTTGCCGGTCTGACCTGTATTAAATACAGCATCTCCAGCATACCAATCATTAGCTCCTGTTCCATCAAGGTCCCTTATGACATTATAATAATAATTGCCTGAACTGCCTGATGCAGAAGAATTAATTCTCATAAATTCAACTTTGCCATTAGCTTCCATATAGATAATATCGCCTGCAACCATTTGGTTGTGCTTTACATTAATAGTTGTAGAAGCTGCCGATAAATCAGTAACTAAAGTTGTAGTAGGCCCAACCAGTACTCTGCCGCCAATTGTAGCAATTGTATCCTGTGCTACAAGATTTTCAACCCACAATTCTGCAGCGTGCAAAGTCAACCATTTTTTATTTAAGCTACCAAGATTGCCATAATAATTTTGTTTTGGCAATAAATATTGAGAACCAAATTCTGAATTAGCAGTACCCTGCTGGTCGATTTTTCCTGTTAAAGTAAGATTGATAAAGCTTGGAGAAGCACTGGTTCGAATATCTTGAGGAGTATTTATTGTTATTGTACTGCCTAATGTAAATGGACTCGTTATGACAACACCATTGTTGCTACTTGCAACAATATTTTGAGCAGTTAGTTGTCCATTATTAATTGTAAAATGAGTAGTATTATAATTTAATCCAATGTTTCGATTTGATGTTAAATCACCGCCTCCAAAAAGAGGTGTAGAAGTTTCAATAATTCTATCTGCTCTAACCGCTTGTGATGTAGTAGTAGCTTGATTAGATAATAATAATTGTGCAAAAGAAGGCGTTGAAGTTATAGAAATATCCTGTATAGTATTTAATTGATTTGATGTTACTTTGAGATTAGTTGTATTATAATTAATATACTGTCCATTAATAGGCGTTGCATTCCATATGCCTTGAGTAAGAGTTCCAACTTTTGTTAACGATGAATTAACAATACTAGAACCCAAAGTAGTAGAAGAAAGTACTTCAATATTATTTATCTTAAATACTTTACCTGAGTTTAAATTAAAATCTAAATCCGAATTCCAGTTTACGCCAGTATATTTTATTGAACCAAGTAAATTATCATTTAAGCCAAGTATTTCTATACCGCCATAAAGAGCAGTAGTGTTATCGCCGCCTTTATTTAATTTTATTACTTTATCAGATACATTTAATTCTTCTACATTAACTTGATTTATTGAACCGCCGATATAAATATTACCATCAATACTAATATTGCCTGTAACTTTAAGATTGCCATAAATTTTTTGCCGAAAGTTAAGATCAATATCGCCGCCAATCGCTTGCACTCCATCAATCTTTTGATTGCCCAAAATCCATTCATCATTATAATTTTTAAGACGGAAAACAGCATCCGGTGGTCCGCCAATACCCAAGCGTGCAAGTTCAATTGTAGTGCTCGTTTTCTTAATATCCTGAATAGTATCAAGTTTATTATCTTCTGTTAATTTAAAATTATCGCTATATTTTAAACTAATAACACTCCCGAACAATTCAAGCGGCTGAGCAGCAATTAAATTTATTGTAATTCCTGTTCCTGATGAACTTGTTCCAGTGCTGCTAATAGTTGAATTATATTTTTCTTCACTTAAAATAGGGCGTGCCTGCTGATAATCGTAATCATAACTGTTTACACTAACTAATTCAAAACTTGCAATATTTTTTACAATATCAATATCTATACTTAAAATAAAATATCTCTCGCCATTTATATCTATTAAATCAAGTAAATCCCAATCGAGCATATCATCAAGCAAATGAGTAGTGATGCTAAAATAATAATGCCTTTTACCATAAAAATTCATTATTTCGGAAGCTACCTGCAATGCATAAGTATCTAATGCAGTTTGATTGAATTCCACTGTGTTAGGAGCAATAATGTTTAATTTAATTTCGTTTCTCGGTTGTATGCCTGCATATTTTTTAACAGTTGCTTTCCCCTCAATAGAAACACCATCAATTACTTTTCCACTTTTTACTGTAACAGTTACTGCATCTACGAGTTTATCCCAGAAGTATTTTTTCCTACCGCCGCTTTTTTTTGCGAACTGAGTGAAATTTCGAACTGTATTATTCTGTATATTATTTTTCTTTTGTATTACCAGTTCACCATTCTTATTAAAGAAAATATAACATTGCATTGATGCTGCAAGCGTTTTAATTGCATCAAGTGGGTGTTCTCCGAAAGGATTTTCGTCAATCAGTTGAGTATAATATTCAATTGAAATAGGGAAAGTATCGCTGCCCGATTTATTAATTATGACAATATTGCCCCAAACTTTTTCAATAATTGCCCGTATAATTTTTAATGCATCGAAAGCATCTACAGGGTATCTTCCATTTGCATCCGCACTGCCAATTATATCAATATATTCTTCATCTTTATCATAATAATTTGATTTAAATATTTGATTAGTTAAGCCAAATGCTCTAAATCCAGGTTCTTGTATTTCTATTAATCTGACCCATGTTGCATTTACATAATAGCCAATTATACTTGCTATTGTTTGTGGCACTTGTGCTAGCCATGCATCTCTAACAAACCATCTTTTTCCTGTAGCATCTTCAATCGTTTCTCCGCGTTTTACAGCTAATTGAGTTTGATTGAGAGGATAACCCCAATATGAGCCATCGTTTTGAAAGCTAACAATAATTGATTCATCACCGCAGTTCCCGAATGAATTCCAATCATGACCTGGATACATATTATTGCTACCACGTCCAGAAAACATATAAATATGATGAATTGATGGATCTACTCTATCACTGAAGTTAAAAGGAATACCGCGCTGAGTTTCTGTTTGTACAATTAAATTGAGAGATGATAACTTGTCTAATACATTAAAGCTAATTTTTTTCTCTAAATCAGGCCATTCAATGCTGGAAAAATCAACAAGCCCTTCAAATAATTTTGATTCGCTTTTGTTTGATTTTATACCAAATAGTTCTATAATATATCTTTGTGCAGCCGATAAATTACCGCTAAAAGCATTATAAACAGGATTATTTTGTTCATAATCAAATGTCAAACTTAATTTATCATATACAATTACACCAGCTTCGCCAGGATTACGAGATTCGATTCTACGTTTAATACTATTAATATTATAAATTGGAACTGGAGGGACCCAGGTTTCAGATACTCCATTAATACCATTTTTAAATTTTATTTTTATCATATTTATGTCAATTATCTACTCGTTCTTTTATAATAATTATAAATATCACCAATTTTAATTGCTGTATCTTCTTCTATAATTGCATAAGCAGGCCGCAAAGCTAATTGTTCAATCTTTTCATTCAACATATCAATCCGTTGAATTAATACTGAATTATCAAAGCTGCCATTTGCTGCAGTCAAATGATTTCTAACCTCAAATACAGTTCGATTTATAAGTTCAGCCATCCCACTTGCATAATCCTGTGCTGGGGCAATAATTTCAACTCCATTTTCACCTACAATTGCACCGCCTCTTGCATATCCTTTTAATGTTACATCTTGTTTTGCAATATTTGCTGCCTGTACCGCTCCCATTCCAACAACTGCTGCGGTTAAAAAAGGTGCTAGAACAGGTCCAACCCCAACTGGAGGCGGAGAATATAATGCGGCGACAGCTTTGTATGTTTCAATCCATACTTGCGCAATTGCTAATATTTTATAAGCTGCTGTATGTTTGCCAAACAAATTAGAAAGCTGACCAAGCATTTGTGAAGTAATTTGTAATGTATTTAATGTCTGTTGTCTTTCGAGTTGTTCTTTTCTTGCAGCATATTCTCTATCAAGCACTTCTTTTAATTCAAGATAATTTTCATACGCCTTTATTTTTTCATCTTCTTGTGCATACCAATTTTCAAGTTGTGTTCTCTGAAATTCCTGCTCATATTCTTGTACATCTTTTATATCGCCTAATAAAATATCTTCAGGACTTTCAGTTTCAATTGCAGGTTTTGTTAATGCTTTTTGTAGCATTGCTTCAGTTTCGATTAATTCAAAAGTTAATTTTGTAATATCTTTACCATATTCTTCATATAATTTAATTCGTTCTACTAAATGCTGTTTTTTCATTTCAAGAATCATTGCATCGTTCTGCTCTTCAATTTCAGCCATTTTAATTGCATGTTCTTGCGATAGTTCAAGCTCTTTTAATCGTGCTTCGAATTGTTCTTCAATTTTCCTTTTCTTTTCTTCCTCCTGTTTTTTTATCCTCTCATTTCTTTCTTCTGTAGTTTCAAGTAATTTGTTTAATTCTTTTTGTTTTTCAGCTCGTTTATCTACCAATATTTGAATCTCTTTTTCCGCACCTTCTTCATTTTTAACTTTTTCAATTTTTTTATCAAGAATATCTATTTCATACTTTAAAGCTCCAATTCTTGTTTGTCTCTGTTCATTAATTTCTTTTTCTCTTTCTTGAGCTTCTTTAAGTTTTTGATTTGCAGCTTCTAAATTAATTTCTGCTTCAGTTTTATAACCAAATAATTTCATTACAGCCAATCCCATACCGCCCATTACATTTTCAAATGATGTTACAGATTGCAGTGCAATTATTTCTGCATTCAAATCATTCATCTTTGTTTTTAGCTCATCGATGTCAATATTTTTTAGTTCCTTTCTGAATTTTTCAAGCCCTTCTTCTGCAGCTTTTCTTGCACTTTGACTAATTTTGTCAAATATAAGCGGCATAGTTTGTAATAACAGCATAGCAGCATTTACAGCCAACATAACTCCACCGCCGCCTGCGAGTGCTGCTGCAAATTGAGATGAAATTGTTGTGCCTGCTGATGCTGCAGCCTGCCTTGCCTGCGTAAATGCTTGTATTACCATAGGGATATTATTAGCAATGCTCATCATACCCATGCGGGTATTAACTAAAAACATATTAGCATCACCTAATATCCAAGCAAACTGTCCAATAGCCATACGCATATTGTTTACGCCTGGTATGGCTGCTTTATTGACATTATCAAAGTGATTTAGTTCTTTATTTACTATTTGAGTTTGTTCTGCAAGTTTTTTAAAAGCATTGCCAAATGAGTCGCCAACTTTTGTTATTTCTTTATCTACTTCAATAAATTCTCCTTTTGCTAAATCCAGAGTAGCTATTGCTTCCTTACCATCAATAATTAATTTAAATACAAGTTCATTTGCAGCTGCCATATTTATTCGTTCCTGTATTTCTTCAAATATGAAATATGACTTATTAATTCATTCAATTTTTGGACACGTTTTTTATAGAAATAATTTAAAATTGTTCTGCGTTTTAATTTTCTCAATAATTCTGCTTTTGCAGCATCGCTATTAGATAAATAATACAAAATTTGTTCTATTTCGCTTAAAATTAATTCATCATTAAATTTTTCAGTTTCATATCCAATTAATTCATCATATTCTGAATATGCTTTATTTTCTCTTTCATTAAGAGTTCTGAATATTTTTGCATAATAGTCCCTAAGAGTGCGTTCGATAAAAAAAAATCTGCAATTATTTTAACTATCAATGACTGAGGAATTTTTTTCAATTCTTTGTCATTACAATAAGAACCATCTTCATTGCGTAGAACAATTTTTATTGTTTTTAATAATTCATTAATGGTAAAATTGCCGTATATATAATTTTCTGAAGCCGATAATTTATTATAAACTTTTTCTATCCATTCTAATTCTTCAATTGTTAAATCATCATACAACAAATATTTTTTCCCATTTATTTGATAAACTTTTGATTCTATTTTCAATTCTGTATGATTATTATTTTCCATTTTCTGTTAAAACTTCACTCTTTTTGTTTAATATTTTACCCTGTAGAACAAGTTCTTTAGTACTTACTTCTGTTAATTCATATTCATAACCAATAAAATCTTTATTAGTCATATCACATTCATAACCATTGTCAGTTTGAATTAAAGTTCCTATTCTTACTGAAGCATAAAATACTTGATTGCCGTTACCATCATAAATGCGCAATGATTTATTTGTTCTCGATGCTGTGTAAGGGATTTTCAAAATACTTTTTGTTCCTTCGCTTGTCTTTTTTTCCTCTATATAGACATCAATTGAAGTTTTTTTAGCCATAATATAATCTCCTTAAAACTTTTTAATGATTTTTTAATAATCAATTAATAACCAATTTTAAGTGTTCCACCATTAAGTCCGTTATCTGCATCAGCACCGCCGTAAGTAGTTCCAAATTGGAACTGGTGTTCAAATGGTCTTATCTTGCCTTCAAATGTAATTTTTTGTATACGCTTATCTTCGAAATCAGTTTCAATATAATTATTGACTGCACCCGAATTAAAATCGAATGCATCATAATAACTTCCGTTGTTCCCTAATTTGATTAGTACTGGTGCATCAGCATTCTTATTAAGTAATTCAACAATTTTATCTATTGATGCATTTCGCATTGTAATTTCAATTTTATGTGTAATCCAATCAACTATCAGCTGTCCATAAGCATTTTCTGATGTTTCAGCTTTCATTGAATATTTAAAATCTTCAAGTTCACCTGCTTCGAATAATGCTGTCCCCTGTGGTGATTGAATTGCAAGAAAATTAACACGCCGTCTCAATGTTTCATCTTCACCGCCAACTTGACCAGCTCCTAAATTTGTTGCAGTTGTACTATCTGCTGCATCAATAAGTGACTTTACAATATTATAATCTGCAGCACCTTGCAAAACTTCTTTAACGGACCTCTTTTCCATCGAGATTAAATATTCAAATCCAAGTCCCAGCAGGAAAGAGCTTTGTGTAAATTTAAAAACATTTTCGCTATTAGCATTAAACGATTGTTTCTCAGTAATAATCTGCACATCACATTGAAGATTTATGTGATTGAATAATGAATTAAGATATTTCATTGTTGGTTGCAAACTTTCGTATTCTATCTTAACTTGCATAAAATTGCGTCCCTGTCTGCCTTTGACATCCTTGCTGACTTTGAAGGGCATAAATTTCATAGTTGCTTTATCGCGTATACCACAGAGAGCAACTCCGACTGGTGTAGTCGATAAAGTTCCGATATTACATTTAGCAATTTGTTTTAATCCTGGTATTGATATGATTGGAGCTGGCATTTTTATTTCTCCTCGTTTTAATTTTCAATAAAATCAACTGGGACACCAAAATGAATTAAATATCTCCACACATAATCCTGTTCGTCAATTAGTTCATCTCTTATAGGATATATTTTTCTGTCAAATTCAGGCAAATGATTAAATACATTAACCCCGCTTATTTTATTTACAATAAAATCAACATAATCAGCTGGCATCATTACATAATATTCATCACTTTGTTGTCTCGGATTGTCAATAAAACGTATTATTACTGCAACACCTATGACAATAATCCTTTTCATTATCATAGTTCTGCCTTTCGTAACACTCTCGTAAGTAGAACCTTGATAAAGTATTGCAGCTACACCACGCGGATGAACTAACTTATAGTTATCAATTGTTTTCAAACGTTCTATGCCTATCTGATTATGTTGTTCTAATTCCAGGATTGCGTTGTTCAATGTATCTTCAAATACTTTTATTGCTTCTCTTATTGATTCAATTTTTACTTCATCCATTTTGGTTCTTTTAATTTTAGTAATGTTAATAAATCACTAATAATACTCCATGTAGAAAGTCCATTTGCCATAGAAGCTGCCGACAAACCATATATAAATATATAATACCACTTCACTGAATTGAATATTCCTAAATTGAAATACCATCCAACAGCACTTAAAAGAAAACTAATTAATACACTTAGCACAATTGTTATGCTGCCATTTGTTTTGATTGTTTTCTTTACATATGCAGTAACAAACAAAGTCCCTGCAGCAAGACCTGTTAAAGATGTAAACCAGTCTTGAACCTGCTCAACCTGCAAATCTGATTGTGCATACAGTAACGAAGCAGTTAAGAAGATGATAGTTATTAATATTAATATGAATGATGCCTTTTTCATTTTTATACTCCTTCATTTTTTTAAAGTTCGATGATAATACCGATACCTGCATACACATCGAATGTTTTATTAATTAAGCCATAACCTACAGATACATTCGGGATTATTTTCAATAATGAAAAAATTGATTTTTTCTTCTCAATTATTTCTTTATTAGTTATTGTAGTTATAATTTCTTTTTCTTTGTTGAAAGATTTATGATTTAATGTTAATGTATGAATCAAATTATCCGGCAAAGGTTCATTGCTATAAACAGTTGATTTAATCCTTATACTATCCATTATAAATCCAGTTGAATCAGTTGCTATGTAGACCGTATCAATTTCACTTAGATAAATAAATTCATCTTGATTTTTTTTTGTATTGACCGCATTTCTTTGTTTTAACTCTTGCTCTATCTGGAATAATTTATTTTTATAAATATTATTTATAGAATCAATTAATATCTTCTTAATCCTGCCAGATTGAATTGCAGAAAAAGAATTTTCTACTTCATAAATTTTTGTTGTAACAGCAGTCGAAGTATCTGTTTCTGCACTGATTATTTTGTGATTATCCGAACATTTTCTTGTTAAATAAAATGTTATTAATGTAGATATTACTATTGCAATCAGTATTTGAATTTTATTATTCATAATCTTTCAAATTGTTTAGGTCCTGGCATCGTCAAGTGTGATTTTCAGCTCATATTCTTTTTTTTCGAACAACTCTTTTTCTGCAAGTCTTCGTTTTGTAAGACCAGGCAGAACCTTCCCGTTTGCTTTATTCCATTTTATAAATTCCTCTGCAGCACTTTTAAAATCTCCTGCATTTAATTTTTTCAGTAGCATGCTTTTGCTGAAATTTCCTATGCCGATATTAAAGCATAAACTTACAATTGCATCAAATTGATTTTGATTAACTTTTACTTTTAATAATTGATTAACTGCTTTTTCATAAATTGCAACATCTTTCTTTAATAATTCCTCAGCTTCTTTTTCTGTTTTAACTTCAGCTAATTTATATGCAAGTGTTTTATTCTCAGCCCCTTTCAAATGTTTACCATTATAAATAATTGCATGACCATAGCCTTCTGTCCAGATTCCTGCTGGACACATCTTGGGCTGAAGTCCAATCATAGTTAAATCGCCGTCATGCAGTGTTTCAAATCTTTTAATTAAATTATAACAATTCTTTGATGCTATCATTCTTCTTCCTGTTCTTTGTCTAATAAACTTACTCTTAAATCAATTTCTTTTTTTAGCTGTTCAAAAATTTCTATTATTATTTTGGGCGGCAATTCAGATTCAAACAATTTGTCTATTGATAATAAAGCTTTCTTAAACAATAAATCTTTATCTTTACTTACTATTTTATTATTTAATATCTTTTCCATAATTCGTTGTTAAAAATTCTATCATCATTTGTTTTATTAATTTTTATTTCACCTGCTAAACCTTTATTTGAAGGTGAAATTTGTTCTGTATTTAGAATTATATCACCTCTTTGAATCATTTGTAATAATCTTGTAGTATTATCATATATTGCTTGTTCGCCGCTTTCTGCTATTGTTTCTCTCAATCTTCTTTTCTTAACATTATAGATTACTCTATCATCACTAATTGACTGAATCATTTGAGGAACGATAACAAGTGGTAATTTATATCTGCTTCTCAAAAAATTATCAATCTCTTCTGCAACTTCGTCTGCAATTTGATTAAAACGAATTACTACCGGGTCGTTTTCATCATCAAGATTAATTTCATGTTCCATTCTATTTTCATCATTTAAAAATTGTAAGAAAAATGATTTATCAACTTTTTTACTGATATTATTTATAGTTGAATATGCCATTTTTATTTTATAGTAATAGTAATTAAAAACAGGAAGGAACCCATCGCTTAAACCTTCCTCAATAAACAATATGTGCGATAGTTTTTATGCATCGCGCTTATCCAGCTCATACCTAAGCTACTTTTGCATATATATTTGCTGCTGGTTCATTAAATGCAGGCAAGGGATGAGATTCAACAAGCAGCCACAGACCCGATGGATCTTTTTCTACCCAATCTTTTGAGAAGTAAGGTGCTACTACAGTTCCTGCATCAAGGTCGTCAACCCCCGCGAATAATAGACGATGGTCTGCATTAGGATTAACCATAGCCACATATCCATCAGGAATTAATTGCTGCTGCTGTCCAGAATAATCTGTATAAACACCCCCATACACATAGATCTCTAAGTTTTCAATAACTGCTTTTCTTTCAGCACCAGCAGAAATTATCTGAGGATCTGTTTGAATCTGTCCAATATTTATTCTCAACTTATCTAAATATTTAACAACCTCGTCTGCTGCAATAAATAATTCCCATGTTGCAGGCGACATAATTGCGACCGTTGGGATTTTACCAGATGCTTTCTGAGCAATTAATTTCCAATCACGCAAATTCTTTAATGGTTTACATGTTGTTGGTGCAGTCCAAAGGTTTCCACCAGTCAATTCAGGTTTATTGCCAGCGGGCATGAAAAAGTCTATAGAAAATATTCCATCATCCTGCGCAATAGAGTAAGAACCACTTAATCCTTTTGCACACAAGAATTCAATAGTTCTGTCAATTATATCACGAAGGTCTTTTTGTTCTCGTGCAATTCTTTGTGTTCTTGCCTGTTGAACAGGATCTGCGCCTGCATTACCGCCCGGTATAAACATTGGGGCACCTGCTCCGCGTGTATAGTAGAGGTCATCAGGCTTCAATAATTTTTTTAAGCGTATTTCAGGTGGTTCTACCTGATTTGTTTTTTGCCCTAAATTACCCACTACTTTTGCAGGATTACCTCTTTTAACGAATGGGGCTATTTTTTGTCCGCCTATAATAACATCAACAAGAACTGTTTTTGTTGCATGTGTTTCAACACGCTTAAAGAGCAAATCCCGTATGAAGCTTGGAACTGGAGGCATTTGGTTTACTGCTTCTGTTAAGGCTTGAAAGCCAAATGGATTAATTGTTATAGCCATTTTATCCTCTCTTAATGATTAAACTTAATTTTAATATTCAAAGAAAAAATTTGTCCCAAAAATCTCTTTGGGATAACAAATAATATTACACAATCTTGCCTATGAAAATTGGGGTTCCTTCAAAATCAGTTTTTGCTGCATCATCAAGACCAGTTAAAGCAGCCTCATTAAAATGACCGCTCGCATATGCAAGTGCTATAACATCTGCATTTGTTGCATCTACATCTTCAGCAAGTATTAATTTTGCTTTTTCGGTGCCGTCAGATGCTTGGTTGTTATAACTTTTGTATTTGCCTGATGCTGTTATCTTACCGAGCACAGTCCCTTTTAAAAGTACACCTGAACCAATTGCTATTATTACAGGGACCAATACTCTTGGGAAATCACCAGCAAAGAGCTGTACTGTGTTTCCATTTTGTGTTGTTACTAAATCCATTTTTTTACCTCTTTGTTAATTATTAATTATTTAACAGCAGCAACTTTTACTGCATCAATAATTTGTTTAGCTACTAATTGATAATCTGCAAGTTTATTATCTGCAGATTTATTTGTTGCCATTTCGCTCAATTCAATTTTATCTGGCAGATGTTTCAACAATTCTTTTAGATATTCATATGCATTAAATTGAATTTTCGTATTGTTATCTGGATTTGAGAATTCAAGATTACCTTTTTCTTTTACTGCCAGTAGAAGATTTACAATTTTCTCTTTTTCGCTTGGTAAAATTTTTAATTTCATTTCTGCACTTTCACAAAATGAAAGTACTTCGTTTCTATTCTTTTCAGCTTCTGCAGCCGAAAGATTAATCTTTGCATTCTGCAATTCGTTCTTTGTTTGTGCTAATTCAGCTTCTAACTGCTTTATTAATGCGCTTAACTCAGGGTCAAGTTTGCTCAAATCGATTTTCATTTGCTCTCCTTTTTTATTAGTAGAAAACTGATTATTTATTTCTGTTTCAGGGTCCGATTTAACAAATATTTCAGGAGTAGCTCCAACTCCTTCCAGATCATATTCATTAAATAATTTATCAGCTTCTTCTTTCCCAAATTTTTCTATCCAGGCATTCTTAAGATTCCTGAATAAATTTTTTATAGTCATGAATGGCCATCGAGAAATTTCATATTGTGCAAATTCCCATTTGCTTTTATCAACCTCTATCCCATATTTTTTTGCAGCAGTTAATATGCGCTTTGTAATTATCTTTATTTCTTCTTCTGTGTAACCGTCTCTATTTTTATCCATCCCCCAGTAACTCAATGCTGCTTTAATGTGTTCTGCATCAATTGGATATTTATAATTTACCGGATCTGCAAATTCGTCATCATCTATATTTTCATATTCTGCAGGCTTTGTTAAATTTCCATTGTCTTTAATTCCAATGTTATATTTTATTGAACGAGCAATTTGAGCCTTTTTCTTTTCTTCGTTTGAATCTGCAAATTCATATTTATCAGTTGATATTTCAGCAAAGTGAGATTCAGTTCCCTGCAGTTCAAAAGAAAGTTTAATTGTATTATTATCAGAAGAAAAAGTATAAGCACCCAATCCATCAACAGCCGGTTTAATTTCTTTAGGCAGAAATCCGATATGGTTTAACGCAAAAGTATTTTCATCAATTGAAACGCTTCTGCCTGGCAATTCACCGGAATTAACAGCATTTTTAAATTTTTCATCAACTTGTTTTGGAAGTGCAAATAAATATTTGCCTACACGTTTTAATGCTGCAATTGTTCCAAATCCAATTTTATCATAGAATGGATGTTCAATAACAAACTGAGGTTCTTTACTTAAATCAGTATTTTGTATTATTCTGTCTAATGCAGCTTCGTCGAATGTAACTTGTTTACCGTTTCTTGCTCTGAATGTTCCTGTTTTTAAGATTGGCATCCAATTAAATTTCATTGCTGAAACCCGATTATATTAATTTTGCTATACTAAATTAATTAGAGGGCATCGGGCTGCATATTGAATATTTCAATAAATTTTATATTGAATTGTTCATTGAAGCTTATAATATACTTTTTTGCTTTCATGATTTAACTTTCCATTAAACATATTCAATAATAAGAGGTAATAATGCTCTCTTTTAATTTGCTTTTATTATTAGCACAAAATAATACTCCCCAGCTGACTCAGTCATCAAATTTAATTGAGACTGCAATAGCGAATGGAAGCATTGGAGCAATTTTATTTGTGATATGGTTTCTTACTTTCAAGTTTACTCAAAAGCAGTTTGAGTTCGCATTAAAACAAAATCAAGAACAATTTGATAAGGCATTAAAACAAATTGAAGCTCAGCATAAAGAGAATTTAGAAGAATCAAGACGAACAAATGATAAATTGTTTGAAGTGATGCGTCGCGATGCTGAATATAAAGAGATATTGGCGGGGGTGCTTACAGAAATGAAAAAAATATTAATTGAAATTCAAGATGTAAACAGGAGAAATAAAAATGTTTGAACGTGAACAAGCAATAGGACGCTATCAAGTATTAAAGAAACAAATTTATGAGCTGAGTATAAAAGCTCAATCACTTGTTAAAAATATTCATGATGAAATAGAATATTTTCTCACCGATAAAGATTTCACACAAATGAATTTTAAAAAAGTAGAAGTTCTATCAAAAGAATTGCAGCAAATGCAGGAAGAATATAAAGACAAAGCACAAAAGCTGGAGCAGATTAAATCAACTTATAATTTGTAACGGAGTTATTATGAGCGATCCAGCAATCAGAGAAAAAGCAAAACAGCTCTTTGTTGAAAATGGTTTAAGCATAGAAACAATTGCAAAAGTTCTTGATGGTGAAGTAAGCAAAAAAACATTGTATAATTGGCGTAAGCAAGACGACTGGGATGGGCTACGTAAAGGCAAGGTTGAAAGAACAGCTAAATTAAGAGAGAGGCTTGAGAAATTATTAGAAGCAGCAATCACAGATGCGGAAATAAATTTAAATCCACATTCAATCTTTGCAGTTGGCAAACTCGTTGCAGCTCTTCGCTCATCAGCTTATGTAGAATTTTCTGACGAAATAAAAGAGAGAGATGAAAATCTTAAAAAAGGTTTTACAAAGGAAAGTCTCGAAAAAATTGAGAGAGAATTAGATGTATTGTAGAAATAACAGAAAAGCTTATAAATCGTTTATAAGACATTTTTTTTCCGAATCCATATTTCTTATCGTCTTCGGAATTTTCCGAGCTATTAAACACCTTTTAAAAAGAATTAAACGCAATTTTAATTGTAAGTTATGCCTAATTAAAGGTGAATAATGCCAAAGATTACATTTTTGCCTTATCAAAAGAAATGGATTACAGAACAATCTCAATTTGTAATTTGTGAAAAAAGCAGGCGTGTTGGTATTACTTATGCAGAAGCATACAGAGTTACACGAGACCTTGCGACAAAAAATATAAGAAATAACAAAGTTTGGTTTTCATCCGCAGATTTATCTGCAGCAGAGGAGTTTATAGATTATGTTGCATTCTTTGCAAAGTATTTAAACACAGCAGCTAAATATATTGGAGAGGTTGTTATTGATAAAGATGATGATATTACTGCACATCGAATTACATTTGCAAATGGATGCGAGTGCAATGCAATATCGTCTAATCCAACGAGGTTCAGGTCTAAAGGCGGAGATGTAATTCTTGATGAGTTTGCACATCACAGGGATCAAGAAAAAATGTTTACTGCTTCAAAGCCATCTGCAATGTGGGGCAACCGCGTTAGGATAATATCAACACACAATGGTGATGATTCTTTTTTTAATCACCTGATTACAGAAGTAAAAAAAGGCAACGAAGGCTCAATGAAAAATTGGGCTCACTTTAAAATTACAATTGATGATGCTATTAAAGATGGGCTTGTAGACAAAATCGTAGGACATAAAGCAACAAAGGAAGAAATTAAAAATTTTCTTGAAGATTCGTTTTCAGGTATGACACAGGAAGCCATTGATGAAGAGTTCTATTGCATCCCTCGTTCAAGTTCTAGTTCACATTTACTTCCTTATGAATTAATCAATCCAATTGAGCGGGATAATATTCTCGATGTAACTCTTAATAATATTACTGGTGATTTGTATGTAGGAATGGATATAGGAAGAAAGAATAATCCGACTGTGATATGGGTATTGGAAAAATTAGGTGAGTTATATTATACAAGAAAAATTGTCCCATTAAAAAATGTTCCTTATAGTGAACAAAGAAAATTTTTATATGAAATATTATTACATAAAAATTTTAGACGCGCTTGTATCGATGCTACCGGAATCGGGAACCAATTAGCAGAAGAAGCTCAGGATAAATTTGGCAGACTAAGAGTAGAAGCAATAATCTTTACTCCTAAAGTTAAGGAAGAACTTGCAACCAATACTTATATAAATGTTGAAAGCAAAAAAGTTTTAATCCCAAGAGATAAAATTATAAGAGAAGATTTGTATTCTGTACGAGCAGTGACAACAACAGCTAACAATGTTAGATATGAAGCAGAACAGACAAAAGATGGCGGCCATGCTGATTACTTCTTTGCACTTGCTTTAGCTTTGCATGCTGCTAAATCATATTCTGGACCACTAATTATAACAACAGGTGCAAGAAGAAGAATCAATACTTTATTAATTAATTATTGATAAAAACGAAGCGAATAATATGAGAATTTATTTTGGCAAAATAGGATTATTTCTAAAGGCTGATAATAATCTCGGAAAAGCTGTCCAGAATCTAACTAAATCTTACGATAGGAAAATTATTAATGAATCTGAAATTGATAAAGTAAAACAAAATATTTTGAATGAAATAGAGATCTTAAATCAAAAATATTACAGATGCAAAAAAATATATGCTTATTGGTGGGTTAATAAAATAAGCAATGATTGGGTATTAACATTTGCCAAGAAATTTTGCACCTTTAATTTTTTATTACAGTTTGACATAATAAAATAAGAGGTCTGTAATGGCAAAAGGTTTGTATATTAATCCTACAACTTTTGTTCCGCTAAATCAAATAAGCGAAGGTTTAACAAAAGAGATTGCAACGCGCAATTTCAGCTTGGGTTACTATCCAGGATTTTTCAATTATCTTCCAGATCCCGACCCGATATTGCGTAAACTTGGAATGGACCAATCTGTTTATAAAGACTTAAAGAGCGATGAACAAGTAGGAGCTCTTATTGCCAGAAGAAAAAATTTAACAAAAAGCCTGGACTGGCAGATTGAACAAAACAATGCAACAAATAAAGAATTTGAACTTTGCAAACGTGCTTTAGCAATATTAACAGATAAAAAAAATAAAATTAAGGATATAATTTCTCAATCATTAAATCCTATCTTCTACGGCTATTCAGTATTTGAAGTTGTATGGCAGGAAATAGATGGAGCTTTGCTTCCAGTCAAAGTTCAGGAAAAGCCTCGTGAATGGTTTGTTTTTGATTCTGATAACAATTTAAGATTACGAACTTTCAATGATTGGAATGGAATTATTGTAGTTGGTGACAAAGCAGACCCCAAATATGCTTATAAATTTATTTTACTGCAGAACGAGCCAGAATATGATAATCCATATGGAGATAAAGCATTATCAAGATGTTTCTGGCCTGTTACATTTAAACGCGGCGGTATGAAATTCTTTTCTATGTTCGTAGAAAAATATGGAATGCCTTTTATATTTGGCAAACTGCCTCGTGGGGCAAGTCCAGATGACCACTATGATTTAATGAATAAGCTTTCGAATATGATACAGGATGCTGTTGCTACTGGACCAGATGATTCATCAATTGAAATAATTGAACCAAAATCTTCTGCTGCTGGTGATTTGCATGAAAAATATTTGAACAGATGCGATAATGCAATTGCAAAAGCATTGCTTACGAACGCTCTCTCTGTTGAACGACAGTATACAGGTTCTTATGCTTCCACTGAGACAGGAGCAGCAACAATAGAAGGGAATCTATCTAAAGAAGACAGAGATTTTCCAACTGAACTATTTAATCAATTGTTCAAATGGATTGTTGATATTAATGTAGGTAGTGGATTATATCCTACTTTCAAACCTTTTGAGTTAGCAGACATTAATAAAGAAAAATCCGAGAGGGATAAGAACTTAAAAGAAATAGGTATTCAGTTTACAAAAAAATATTTTATTAATAATTATAACCTCGAAGAGGATGATTTTGAAATTAACAATATTCAGATTACACAGCAGCCTTCATTTGAAAAGATAAAAACATCATCGGAATTGTCATTATTTAAAAAATTATATAATAAAATATTCGGCAAAAGAATTGAGTTATCTGAAGAGGAAATTAAAGAAACACTAGGCGAGCAAATTAATACAGTGCTTCCAGATAAACTGCTTCAGTTCAGCATAGAAGAAACATTAAAACCAATTATCGAGCTTGCTAAAAATTCTAACAGCCGCGATGAATTTATTGACAATTTAATGAAACAATTTCCAAAAATGAGAAGTGATGAGATTGAAAATCTTGCAACAAAAATATTATTGATAGCAGAACTACAAGGGAGATTTTCATTGAGGTAAGTTATGAAACAAGAGACTAAAGAACGAAATAAAAAATTAAGAGAACGAAATAAAGAGTTAATGAAACTCGGGATTAAAGGTTATAAAAGGTTGCAGCAATTGATGGATGAATTTTATTTAAGTCATTCACAGGTAGTTCATATTCTATACTCAAAGCGTTATAAAAAATTTGAAAAGAAATGACAACAGAACAATTAAGATATTTACTAACGCTCCCGCCAGAAAAAATTATACAATGGTATCGAGAAAAAGGATATAGATTCAGCTGGGATTGGAAAGATACCTTAAAAGAAGCTCATGCAAGGGCTTTTACTGTTGCAAAGGCTATGAAACTTGATATTCTGCTGGAAATTAAAGATGAAGTGGATAAAATATTTTCAGAAGGGATAACATACGAACAATTTAAAAAAGATTTAGAGCCAATTTTAAAAAAATTAGGATGGTGGGGAAAAGTAAAAGCTGCTGATGTGCCTGGTTATAAACCCGATTCAGGAATTGACCCAAATAAAATTGTTGAATTAGGTTCACCGCGAAGATTGAGAACTATATATCAGACAAATGCGAATGTTGCTTATTCATCTGGACGCTATAAAATGATGCTATCAAATTCAAAGAACAGACCATATTGGCAGTATAAACAATTGGACAGAAAAACTAAAAGAATATCCCATTCATATTATGCAGATAAAATTTTCCGTTATGACGATCCTATCTGGGATGTTATTTATCCGCCTTCAGATTGGAACTGCGGATGCTATGTTATCCCTTTATCACAAGCAGAAGTAGATGCTAAAGGTCTTAAAATCTCAAATGGCAGTGATTTCGAAATAAAAAATATTCCGCCTGAGTGGGCATATAATCCAGGCAAAGCTTATCTCGACTGGGATAACAGTTATGAAAATTTTGTAATTACAGAAAATCAGAAAACATATAAAGATTTTAACAGGCCATCAGTAAGAGATATATCTTTAGACTTAAGAGCTGAAGCTCCGAATAAATTTCCATCAATAAATAAAGTTGGGCTGCAAACAATTATAGATTTAATAAAAAAAGAATTTGACTTGAAGTTCAAAGACTGGAATTTAATTGACACATTTGACAATGATAAAGCATTATTTACATTAAATAGATTGGAGCACCTGCTAAAAAAAGCAGATGGTCGAGAAAGATATATACCTTATATCAAAGCAACACTCCAGAACCCTTATGAAATATATTTAACTGAATATGAAGATAAGGATAAAAATAAAAAAGAACTTCGAAAGACATACATAGGATTATTTAAGGATAAAGATACTAAAGAAGATATTTTTATTGTTCTGAGAATGAACGGTGACAGTACAATATTTTGGAATGCATTTGAGAGAGAAAGGTCAAAAATTGATAAACTTCGCAAAGGGGAATTATTGTATGGAAAAGAATAAAAATGCACCCGGCTTTTTCAAGTCCCGTGCCTTGCCGGGCACCGCTTACAGTTAACGCCACGGGGCAACTGTAAGGTCGGTATATAAATTTATAAATATTTTCTCATTTTATCAAAATTTAATAAATGATTAATAGGCAATTAAATGGCAGATAACTTAGAAAAAATTGAATCTATAATTAACAATCTTAAAGATAAATTTATGCCAGATAAAAATTTAATGGATGCTATTGCAGAAGAGATGTATGCATCTGTAATGAATTTATTTCAGACTCAAGGAGCTGCAGTTGGAGGATGGCAACCGCTTAAATCAACTACGATTAAACAAAAAAGAAGGAAAGGTTTAATTGAATCTATACTTCAAGCACGAGGAGATTTGCTTCATTCAATCCAATCAAGTTCAACTAATAACGAAGCGATTGTAAGCACAAATAAAATTTATGCTGCAATTCATCATTATGGCGGTGTTATTAATATTGCTGCAAGAACAAGAACATTATTTCACAGAACAAATGCAAAAGGTAATTTATTGAAACAAAAAGATTATCCTAATCTGATTGTCTTTGCTGGCAAAAATCATAAGAATAAAGTTCCATATACATTTGGACAGAAAAGTTACAGCATAACAATTCCAGCGCGGCCATTTATGGTTTTGACTGATTATTATAAAAATAGAATTATAGATATTATTAATGACCACATTAATCAATGATAAAATTAAATCACCCATATCGATGCCGTCATTGCGGTAAATCTTATGTAATAATAAAAGGTCATGGATTTAACAGCTATCTTCCTGTAGAATTAATTAATAATGATGAAATGAATGACCTTGAATTTGATAAGAACAAACATAAAAGTCATTTGCTGAATTGCCCTAAACTGCAGGCACAATGGGAATCTGTTAAACAAATGATAGCTGAACAGGAAAGAAAAAAAGATAAAATTTTTATGGAGGGTTGGCTAAGATAAATTATTATGGTACCAAATCATATATATTTACTCCTACTACATTATGGCATATTGCAAGTGCAATTACTTTATATCTATCTGATTCTATAATGCCGCAATATTCTTCTAAGTATTCTTTTTTAATAGGTTGATAAAAATTAATTAAAGCCAAAGATTTTTCTGAGGGTTTAAACTTATCTGCTGTGTCTGAAAATTCTTTATGCAGCGGATATGAATATAAATCCGGCGCGCCCGAGGTTGTTAGCGAAACTACATTTATCGAATTACGATCTTTTATTAATTCTTTTGACGATACTATTAAAACATATCTATTCTTATCTTCCTGAATTGAATCTTCACTTCTTGACATACTAATATATTTGTCTTTTACTTTATAAACCTCGCCAGGTTGATAAGTTCTTATATCTTTTAATTTTTCTAGATCTTTTATTATTACCATTCTGGACGTAATTTTTCAAGGTAACTAAATTCTTCTTCAAATTTTTTTTGTTGTTCAAGATTTACGAATGGATATTTTTCAACATGCTTTAAAAGTATTTTTCTTGCCTTGCTTAATTCTCCGGCACATTCTTTGACAGAAATATTACTACTATCTAGAACATATCCACCTGTTGGTTTTTTGAACCCTTTTTTCATCTTTTCTATATACTTTTTCATCGGTAATGTATTATAAATAATTTTTTCCAAATCATCTGTATTTAAATAAGCATATTTTTCTAAAACTCTTAGTAAGAAATCATAAACCATAAGATTATTTATTAGTAATTCTTTCGTATTATCATTACTATAAATATAAATTTTCATTGCATAGTCATCTTCTACTAATTTTCTGCTTTTGTTTAATTCCTCAAGATTGGTATTGTAGAAATGTAATTGTGTTAAATCGGTTATTTGTTTTTTGTAATTACTTATTACGGGACCGTGTGGGAGTTTAATAAATTTTTCATTTGTGTATCTAGTCCCAAAATTTTTTATAAATAAATATTCAAATAAATAGGTTAATTTATTATAGTGATAAATACCAACTTTCTTTAATTCGTAAACTATTGTAGAAGTAACTTGATTTAATGATGTTAGAAATTGTATTGGCAAATTCATTTTTTTATTAAAATTAATTTTCTCTTTTTTCTAAATATTTTCGTTTGGAGCGTGAACCATATACAAAAACTGAAACTAATCCTATTATTCCACTTCCGCTAATCATACCGCCACTTAATTCTTTTCCCTGCAAAGAAATAAGCAATCCGCCAATTATTGCTGTCATCCCTATTAAAAAACCAAATATTATTCCTATCCGGGATAAACAAATATCGTTGCCAATCACTTTTTGTTCAAGTGTTCTTCTGTGTTTGGATTGCTCTTCAAATTGTGTAATTAATCTATCTGCAGAACCTGGAACAATTTCATCAAATTTTTTTAATAAATCTGGACTAGGAAGTGGTCCTGCATATAATTGTGATTTGGTGATTGTTAAACTATTTTGTGCCGGATGTTGAATTTTCAAATTTTTGTTTTTCCGACTCAATTATTTCCCTCATATCTTTACTAATAGCTTCCCAATCACTTCTTAATGCTCTAATATCTGCCTCTTCTTCTGACCGAGAAGTGTTATAAATATTTAACCATCCTCCCATATCCAGAACACGAGCCAATCCATCAATAAATGAAGGAGGAGCTATTAGTGAAAAAATTAATTCTGACATTTTTAGCCTTATTTGTGATTTGCTTTATTAACAAAACTTTTTTTGTGTTTGTTCCAATATACAATTTTTTATTCTAAAATAATATACTGTTTTTAATGTATTATCGAATTCGATTAAATAAATTTTAGCTTCTTATTGAATTTAATGCTTTTTTAAAATTTGTAGCTCATTGTTATTGAACTTGCATCAGTTTTTATTTCTACTTCTTTGAAAGACATAATTGCTGTAAAAACACCTGCCGCCAATGATGCAATGCCTAATATTTTTTTTCTTGTTTTGGAAGCTTTCAAATCTGATGCATCTAATTTCAATTTTGTAAATAAATCAATATTCTTCTGAATATCCGATACAGATGCAAAGCTATCCCATGCAAATACAAACGAAGCTAAGCTGAGAGGAATTAAATATAAATATGGTCTTTCATACTGCTTGGTGTAGACATAAATTTTTTCTTTCATCGTATTATCAACTATTTCTTTATTGGATACTTCCTGCCATATCCCTAATTTATTTTTATGTGCTTCTCTTTCGTATTGTGCTAAATAAGAAAAGTCGTTGTTATCATTTTTTAAAAATGCATAACCTTTCGACAAAAACCATGATGCTATATTAATTTCTGTATCTGCTAATTTTTTGAATAATTTTATTTGTTTTATATCCCCTTCACCGTCAATATATTTTACATTAAATATTTTATTTGCAATTGTTTCCTGTTCCCATTCATAAATTTCTTTTGCCAGGTTCTTATAGGATTCGTTCGTATCATTTAAGGAAGGAACATGTATTCCATAAATTGTAACTTTTTGCCCATTATTCAGTTCAAATAAATTTGTGTCGATAATTTTTTTAATAAAAACTTCCTGAGCCAAGCATTTACTAATAAAAATAATTGATATGAATAATAAAATTTTTAATTGCACTTTCATTTTATATTACCCTCTATTTATTAAATAATTATTTTGTTTAATGATTCTTGATATTCCAAGCATAATTAATAAAATCAGAATACTGTAAAAAATTCCCAGTATGCCAGCCCATAAATAAGTGGGATTTATTGTGTTTACATATTTCCCTTCATACAATCCAGTTGATACATAAGTACTCTTAAATGTGTTTAATAATAATATCAATGATGCAAGTAAATTTAAGCCAAAACTTATCCATGCAAATGTTTCGATTGATGAAGGCAATGTACTGGAGGATATTGCAGCTTTAATTTTTAGTTCGTTTTTAATGTTTTCCATGATTATTCCCCCAATTATAGTTATATTGAAATATTAATCTTATACTGTAGGGCAGCATATAGATGTATTATCGTTCTTTTCTTCTTTTTAAATCCTTATTACTCCCTTCTATTTTTTTATGCCGTAAAATGTTTTTATTAATTTCTATCGCTTGAGTGAGGATAGAAATCTGGCGAATACTATTACGGAGCCGCTCGTTCTCCTCCTCAAGCTCTTTAATTCTTTTTTCGAGCAAGATATTTGTTTGTGGTGGTGGTTTGTCATCTTCGCTTAAGAGCCAATTTATGTCGCAGCCGAGTTCCTGAAGTTTTTTGAGAATTTCACCACCCGGAATACTTTCATTATTCAAATACACATATAGACTCGGTGGTTTCATCCCCAATAATTCCGCAAGAATAGATACTGAACCATATTGTTTTTCTGCAAAAAGCCTTATTTTCTCGCCAATTTTCATTAATTATAAAATTTCCTAAAAAAATACTTGACAATAATTAGGTAATTACCTATTTTTGTAAAAGATGTTTTACTAATTTT
>Ga0207433_10005031_pt1 | contig 23903 bp, 16 predicted proteins | sample YelNatPaOPGAMG01_FD_187559 | JGI IMG/M metagenome (GOLD analysis project Ga0207433, IMG submission 187559) | Hot spring thermophilic microbial communities from Obsidian Pool, Yellowstone National Park, USA - OP-RAMG-01 (SPAdes) (version 3) | ecosystem: Environmental > Aquatic > Thermal springs... | reverse complement strand
GCTCACGGATTTCCGCTTCTACCAAATCAACCAACTCGGGATCATCAACCTGGTCGATTTTATTAAGGAAAACGACAATAGCGGGTACCCCCACCTGCCGGGCAAGCAAAATATGCTCACGAGTTTGGGGCATGGGACCATCAGGCGCTGAAACAACCAAAATCGCGCCATCCATTTGAGCCGCCCCAGTAATCATGTTTTTGATATAATCGGCATGCCCCGGACAATCAATGTGAGCATAATGGCGCTTGGGCGTTTCATACTCCGAATGGTGAATAGCAATAGTGATGCCACGAGCTTTCTCTTCGGGAGCGTTATCTATTTGATCAACGCCCTCAACGCGAGCAGCATAACCTTCATTGCGCGCCAAGTCCAAAGTATGCAAAATAGCTGCCGTTAAAGTCGTCTTCCCGTGGTCCACATGACCGATCGTACCAATATTTAAGTGCGGTTTTGTCCGCTCAAACTTCCCTGCCATAATAAAACCGAATTATTAGGCGTTGAGTTATAGGTTCTAGGCTGAAAAGCTTAGCACTCAAAACCCATCGCCTAGTAGTTTATTATTTTTGCTAGTAAGTTTATTGTAATCAAAAACTTATTCAAAATCAAGCCCATCTTTTGTTGACAACAATTAAGGGGCTTCTTGGTGTATTACTCGAAGAGAGTAGAATCATTTGCCGGCTCTTCTTCCGCGGTGCTTTCGGCAAGCTCAGCTGATTCTTTTTGACGTATCTCCTCTTTAAGCGCCAAAATTTCACGATTTAATTTCTCTATGGTTTCTTCTTCGCTCTCAGAGTCCTTATTATCCGCCATTTGACTTATCTTTTCGTACTGATCATACGGCAAGATAATAAACTCAGGTTCATTCCCGTTTAAGACCAAGATTCCCCCCACTTTTTTTGTTAGCTCTTTTAATTGATCAAAGTCCATCTTCCTGAAAGCGACGACAGATTGGGTTATCCCTATCTCTACGTCACTACTCAGTTTAGAAGGTTTTCTTCGACCTGCAGATTACCCTATGCCTTACTTATACCAAAACAAAAAAATATATGCAAGCCCCTGCGCTTTTTACTAAAATCTTGTCCATGCCCGAAGGGTTTAAATAAAAATTTGACTATAAAAATAAACTTTGCTAATCTGTTTCTAACTAATGACAAATGAAATCGAACCAAAAACATACGAATTCGCCTATCATCTAATCCCCGAAATTGAAGAGGCGGAGGCTAAAGCTCAAGCTCAAGAAATTTTTGATTTAATTAATAAAAACCACGGTTCTATTTTGTCTTCAAGGGGACCGGAGCGAATTCGCCTTTCTTATCCTGTCCGCCATAAGCGTTTTAGCTATTTTGGGAGCTTTGACTTTACCGCCCCTCCCGAGGCAATTGGAAAGATAAATGCTCAAGCAAAACTACAAAATAATATTCTACGCTTCCTCCTAATTAAAAAACCTTCCAGTAAAGACGGATTAAGAGTTTTAGGCGACCAGAGAATAGAACGCCCAAGACAAAAAGCAAAAGAAACATCAATCTCAACAGCAAAAACTAAACCATCGGTTGAAGAAACCAAAAAGACCGAAGAAAAGGTTAAAGCTGAGGAGATAGAAAAAGAAATAGAAGAGGTAATAAAGGGATTATAAAAGCTGCAAGCAATAAGCTGTAAGCTATAAGCCATTTTTTTGAAAACCCGGCCTAAAGCTTACAGCTTATAGCCCAAAGCTGATTAATATGAATCTAAATAAGGTCTTCATAATCGGTCGGCTGGCGGCAGATCCAGAATCACGGACTACACCTAGCGGTCAGACAGTAGTTTCAATAAGAGTTGCCACCAACCGGGCTTGGAACGATAGAACAACAGGCGAGAAACAAGAGCGGACAGAATTTCATACCGTAATTGTTTGGGGAAATCTTGGCGAAATTGCCTCTAAATACTTGCGTAAAGGCCAATTGGTTTTTTTTGAGGGACACCTGCAAACGCGTTCATGGCAAGGGCAGGATGGCGTCAAAAGATTTAGAACTGAAATCGTGGCCGAAAATATGCAGCTTGGACCTAAAGCAATGACTAGCGGAGCAATTTCCTCAGATCAAGGTCAAGATCAAGCTCGTCCTGATCAAGCTCAACAGGGTCAAACCCCAGAAGAAATAAAAGAAGAAGATATTCCAGTTATTGATGAAGATGCGCCTGTTTCCAGCGGTCCGATAATATCAGAAGACGAAATAGAAGAAAAAGAGATTGATTTAAAAGATATACCGTTCTAAAAATCCGAAATTCGAATATCGAAATCCGAAACAAATCCAAATCACTAAAATCCTAAATTCAAAACGTTTTGGTCATTTGGAAATTTGAGTTTAGATATTGTTTAGGATTTTGTGCTTCGTGCTTTGTGATTTACGTCTATGCCTTGTATTTGTTGCCAGGAAAAAATAAATTACGTTGACTATAAAAAAACGGACGTTCTCCGTAAATTTGTGTCGGCTCAATTTAAAATCTCCTCCTCTGCCCGGACAGGGCTTTGCAAAAAGCACCAGCGGATGGTCGCTAATGCTATAAAATTAGCAAGATACATGGCCCTGATGCCTTACACCAAGGGCCAAACTATAAAGAAATAAGGGAGCCGAATAGTACCTTGCCGTTTTCAACAAGAAATCCTGCCGCTATAAAAAGCTTTTAATTAGAAAGGAATTCTCCTTGGCAATTTTTTAGTCTGGCCGTTTTATAGTCTCTATCTGAACACCGTATTAATAACTCGGTTAAAAGAAATCTAGGATTTCTTTTTAATCTTAAGGGCTGACTTAATGTAGTGGCGAGCCATAGCTGTCTTAACAAATTTTAGCCACTTTTCGCTTGGTTTTTTGTTCTTTTGGGTAAGAATTTCCACCATATCACCAGACTTAAGCTCCGCATCCAACGGAGCTATTTTCCCATTTACCCGAGCGCCTATCGCTGAATTGCCTATTTCACTGTGAATATGATAGGCAAAATCAACGGGCGTTGAACCGGCTGGCAAATCAATCACATCGCCAGCTGGCGTAATCACGAAAATTCTGTCTTTTAGGAAATCTATTTTCATCGCTTGAATAAAATCGGCTGCGGTACCAGATTCTCGTTTAAAAGTTTCCTGCCAATCGCGCATCTGCTGAACCCATTTTATCTCTTTGGTTAGCCGTCGAGGCGCCACTTTCTCACCGTTTTTTGCCTGCTGATAGAGCCAATGAGCCGCTATGCCTAATTCATCTTCTTCGTGCATTTCTCTGGTTCTTATTTGAAACTCTACAATTTTTTCTTGAGGCCCTATTACAGTGGTGTGTAGGCTTTTATAACCGTTGGGTTTAGGCATAGCAATGTAATCTTTAATTCGGCCAGGTAAAGGAGGCCACTTTTCATGAATTATACCAAGGGCAGCATAGCAATCAGCAACAGTTTTAACTATCACTCTAACAGCAGCAAGGTCGTATATTTGATCTATGTCCCAATCGTGAGTTACAAGCTTCTTATAAATACTTCTATACCGTTTAGCCCGGAAATTAATTTCAAACGAGCTTATGCCACCTTCTCTTAGCAATGTTTCAATTTCCGGTTTTATTCTCTCTAAATAATTTAAACGTTCTTCATACTTTGCAGGCACTAACTTATCAAGTCTTTTATACTCCTCTGGAAAAAGATATGGGAAAGCAAGATCCTGAAGTTCGCCGCTAACCTGCTGCATCCCTAGCCGGTAAGCTAACGGAGCGTAAATTTCATCGGTTTCAAGGGCAATCCTTTTTTGTTTCTGAGGTGGTAGCGCAAAAAGGGTTTTCATATTGTGCAACCTGTCAGCCAGCCTTACAAAGATAACGCGCAAATCTTGAGCCAAAGCCAAAATCAATTTTCTCATGTTCTCAGCTTTAGACTTAACCCCTCGATATTTCACTCGACTTATTTTACTTACCCCATCAACAATAAAAGCGACCTCTTCGCCAAATTCCTTCCTAAGAGCATCTAAACTTACGCCCGCATCCTCTATTGAATCATGAAGCAAACCGGCGGCAATGGTAACTTCGTCCAGTTTCCAGCTCATTAAAGTCTCGGCTGTTTCAAGCAAGTGATTAAAATACGGTTCACCAGTTTTCCTTTTTTGGCCAGAATGTATTCTTTGAGCAAAATTAAAAGCTCTAGCAACTAGCCCTCTTGGATTATTAGCTATCAATTGATTTATCGCCTCTTCGCTCATACTCATCAGAAGATAGAAGGCAACGTCTTAACTGCCCAAATTATTTAATATTAAACACTCTCTTATAAAACTTATTAACCCCTTTTGAATTTAAAAATTTAAAAAACTTTATAGCTCAAACACTAACTTTCCATAAAAAAGAATGGCAACAGTAAAAATCGCTACTAGACCAAAAGCATCCCAAAGAAAAAAATGGTTATACCTTAAAGCCAAGTCGAGGAGTAAATTTTATTCTTTAAATTTCCGCCGCTGCTGCGGCTTTTTTAATCGAGGAGAGAATTTCCTTTTCTATTTTAGGATTTTCTTTTAGAAATTGGCGGGCAGCCTCCATTCCTTGGCCAAGTTTTATTGGTTCGCCGCCTGTTTTGCCATCAGGCAAAAAATTATACCAAGCGCCGGATTTGGCAATTACTCCAAAAGCAACACCAGTATTAACAAGATCGGCATGCCGCGAAATTCCCTCGTTATACAATATGTCAAATTCAGCGCTCCTAAACGGCGGAGCAACTTTATTTTTAACAATTTTCACCTTTACGCGATTGCCGATTATCTTTTCCCCCGACTGAATCTGAGCGCTTCGCCTCATATCAATCCTAACTGAGGAATAAAACTTTAAAGCCAAGCCGCCGGTTGTAGTTTCGGGATTACCAAACATCACTCCCAACTTTTGTCGAATTTGATTAGTAAACAAAACTGTCGTGTTTGTTTTAGCAACAATGGCAGTAAGCTTGCGGAGGGCATGAGACATTAACCGCGCCTGCAGCCCCATATGCTGCTGATCCATTTCACCTTCAATTTCGGCTCGCGGTGTTAAAGCAGCGACAGAATCAACCACCACCAGCTGAACGCCGCCCGAACGAACCAACGTCTCAACTATTTCAAGCGCCTGTTCGCCATCATCAGGTTGAGAAATAAGCAAATCATTAATATTTACCCCTATTCTCTTAGCGTATTCTGGATCAAGAGCATGTTCGGCATCAACATAAGCGGCAACTCCGCCCATTTTCTGAACTTCGGCAACAAGATGTAAGGCCAAAGTGGTCTTACCCGAACTTTCCGGTCCATAGATTTCAATAATCCTTCCTCGGGGGATACCTCCGACTCCTAGCGCCAAATCAAGCGAGATTGAACCGGTTGGGATTACATCGACATCAACCTTTTTAGTCTCCCCCAATTTCATTATTGATCCCTCGCCATATTTTTGCTGAATCTCTTTAACTGCTAAATCTACCCTGCTAGAAATCGCGCCCGCGCTTCGCCCCTCTTCAACTTTTTTATTTTCTTTTTTTTCTTTGGTCATATTTTTATTTATCCCTCCCAAAGGATAAATTAAGAAATTAAAGTAATTTTTTATTCCTCGGTTGCAATTTTGTCATCTAATCTTTCATCAGCCGAAATGGCTTGGGGAATTGATTCTCCGGGTTTTATAAACACTTCTCTTGGCTTTGCTCCTTCTCCGGGTCCGATAATTCCACGTTCCTCAAGCAAATCAAGCAATCGCGCCGCCCGCGCATAGCCAATCTTCAAACGACGCTGAAGAAGCGAAGCCGAGGCTTTACCCGCTTGGGCCACAACTTCTTTAGCGTCAAAAAATAGCGGGTCGCCCATATCTTCTGATTCAGCGAGAGTCGCCTCAGACGCCATTTCGTCCCACTTTATTTTTAATTCCTCGCCGCTTTTTTCTCCTTCCTCTTCTAATTGTTCAGCCTGCTGTTTAATAAATTTTACTACGTCTTTAACTTCTTTTTCACTAACAAACGCCCCCTGAATCCTACGGAGCTTTGAAGTATCGCCAGCTTGATAAAGCATATCGCCATTGCCAAGAAGCTTTTCGGCTCCAGCCGTATCAATGATTGTTCGAGAATCAACTTGCGAAGCCACTTGGAAAGCAATGCGAGAAGTAATATTTGCTTTAATCAGGCCGGTAATTACTTCCACTGAGGGTCGCTGGGTCGAAACTACCAAGTGAATACCAACGGCCCTTGCTATTTGGGCAAGGCGAACGATCGCCGCTTCAACGTCGCGGCCGTGAGCTGCCATTAAATCAGCAAGTTCGTCTATTATAATAATAATGAAGGGCATCAGCTCTTTTTGGGCTGCTGCTCGCTTGGCATTATACGAAAAAATGTCGCGGGAGCCAACATTGGAAAGTTCTACGTACCTTCTATCCATTTCTCTTACCACCCAACGAAGAGCGCTAACCACCTTTTTGGGTTCAACGATAACTGGTGTGATTAAATGAGGTATACCATTGTATAATGTAAGTTCAACCCTTTTTGGGTCAATTAAAAGCAGTTTTAGAACCTCTGGAGAATGACGATATAAAAGCGACATTAAAAGGGTATTAATAGCGACGGATTTGCCCGTGCCAGTAGCCCCCGCAATTAAAAGATGGGGCATTTTTTCAAGGCCGACATAAACGGGAAATCCTGCCACATCGCGGCCTAAAGCATACGGGAAAAAGTAATGACTCTTTTTAAATTCATCTGAATCAATTAAATCACGCAAGCCGACAAGGGCCGATTTTTTATTAGGCACCTCGATACCGACCAATGGTTTCCCGGGAATTGGCGCCTCTATCCTTATGGGATGGGCCGCCAAAGCTAGAGCTAAGTCATTGGCTAAAGCAGTAATTTTTGAAAGCTTTACCCCCATTGCCGGACGCAGAGTAAACTGGGTCACGGTCGGGCCAATCGAAACCTCCCCCATTTCAACATCAATCCCGAAATTAGCCAGCGTTCTTTTGATAATTGCGACATTAGCATTAATATCTCCCGAGCGAGGTTGTTCCTTATCTGAATGCAAAATTTCAATCGGCGGCAAAACCCACTTTCCCGATTTTAGCGTTTTAATTGTAAATTCCTTATCTTCATCCGTTTTAGCAGCAGTTGCCAACGGTTTTTTCTCGCTTACTGCTTGGCGCTTTTGCTGAGCTTCCTCAGTTTTTTGAGCCTCTGCGGTTATAACCTGAGCACCGCGTTTTATAACTACATTGTCTTTGAGTTGCTCTTCTTCTTTCTCTTCCTCTTCTCCTTCCTCCTCTTCTTCGCTGCGCAAAAATATTTTGTGAACCGGAATATTAAGAGCGATAAGCACTGAGATAAAAAGCAAAATAACTAGGATAATAAAAGAAGAAGTAGAACCTACAGCTTTTAATAACGGAAAGCCAAGAATCAAACCAAGATAACCGCCTTGATGCACTCGTGTCGCAAAATCCCCCTTACCTATAATATTAAAAATTGCCAAAAAGCCTAATACGAAAAGGGTTGTTCCGATTATAGCGCTCAGATAAATTTTACGCGAAATTGATTTAAAGAAAGCAACAGCCAACATTAGTAAACCAACTGGCACCAAAAAAATTCCCCAACCAAAAAGTGATTTTGAAATGATGGTGAAAAGCTCTCCGGCTTTGCCTGCTTTATTAAAAAAAGCCAGCGTGCTTAAAACCGCTAGCCCTAAAGAGACGACTCCCCAGATACCATTTTTTGTTTCTTGCGACAAGCCAAGGACCGGCTTGGGTTCAGAGTTTTTAATAACCTTCTTTAATTTCTTTACTTTCCGCCTCATCCCCTTGGAAGTAGCAACACCAGCCCATAAGTTAGACTTATGGTCGCTACGCTGCTTTAGTTAAATTAAAAATTAACTTTGATTCGCAAACCCCGTTAGAGAGCACGATTTTTAATAGTCTATTTTCGACAACGGGGTAACCCCCTTAGCCTGCCTGCCGGCAGGGGCTACCTCTAACGGGATCTATGCTTAAATTTTAAGAGAGAGTAATAAAAAAAGCAAACTGTATAGAAACAGTAAAAAAATAAAAGCGAGTTTTGGTCTTTTACCTAAAGTCCACCCAGAGTTGCAAAATTTTATAAACCTTGATATATTAAAACCATCGTAATTTCAAATGACTCTTCTTATAAAAATTGAGCCTAATAAAGTCTCTCTAACATTACTAAAAAAAGGAAAAGTTGTTGACACTGAAGAAACAAAATATTATTATGATTTAAGTGAGGTGTTGACCCGGTTAGAAGTTGCTGATATAATCAAAAAAGGTTTCGTAAAAAAAGGCGGTACTGTTATATATGGGGAACTCCTAGCGGGGTTGATAAGTGCTCTTGACAAACTCCTAAAAAGGAATAGACTTGACGTCAGGGCATTAAAAAGTTATAAAATAATTAATGATCTTGGGGAAAACAGCACTTCACATAAAATAGCAGCCGCGTTTATTGAAGGGCTAAAAGCTAAAAGTTAATTTTTCTGCGCGAGTTTTGTTTTCCATAATTCGCGTAGGCAAATTAAATTTGTTGCCCCATATCCGGCAAAATTAAATAGGGCAGCTTTTAACTTATCCCCGCTAGGCGGGGTTGAGGTGTTTTTGTGTCCAACGAAAGAAAACACCATAACTATACAACACTTTAATAAACTTGCTAAACAAAATTGGTATTTTAAATACTAATTAACTCGCTTTTAAGGTTCCAATAAATTAAGCCGCGTCAACAACCATGCGTAAAATACTTTCTAAATACCCCCCAGAGCAATTTGAGCCGCCAAATTTAGTCCAGGTCCAGCTTGATTCTTATCAGTGGTTTTTGGAAACAGGTTTAAGAGAAATCTTAAATGATATCTCGCCAATTAAAGACTGGACAGAAAAAGAATTAGAGCTAAAATTGCTAGACTTTAAACTGGAAGAACCTAAATACGACGAAAAGACAGCTAAAGAAAAGAATATAACTTACGAGGCGCCGCTGCGGCTCAAAATATCTCTAACCAACAAAAAAACTGGCCAGACTCAAGAGCAAGAAATTTATCTCGCCGATCTTCCCCTAATAACACCGAGGGGTACTTTCGTCATTAATGGCGTTGAGCGGGTTGTTATTTCTCAGCTCATTAGAAGCCCCGGTGTATTTTTCACATTATCCCGGTCTAGCCGTTTCAAACGGCTTTTTGGTGCTAAAATAATCCCCTCTCGCGGCGCTTGGTTGGAATTTGAAACTGAACCAAGCGGCGTAATCTCGGTTCGAATCGACCGCAAAAGAAAGATTCCGGCAACTTCGATTTTGCGGGCGTTTGGTATAGGCAAGGATGAAGAGATTAAAAAATTATTTGAAGACGTCGACAATAACCCGGAAATGCAATACATTGTTTCAACCATTGTTGCCGATCCGGCTTCCTCGCAGGAAGAAGGTTTAATTGAAATGTATAAGCGCATCAGACCCGGCGATTTAGCAACTGTTGATAATGCCCGCCAGATGATAACTAATATGTTTTTCAATTTTTCTCGTTATGACCTCTCACGCGTTGGCCGTTACCGTATGAACCAACGCTTTCAAAGAAATTATCCCCTAGACGAAAAGAATCGCACTTTAAAGGTAGAAGATATAATCGATGTTTTAAGAGAAATTATCCGTCTCAATAATGATCCTGAGGCTCAACCAGATAATATTGACCATCTGGGGAACCGCCGAGTAAAAACCCTGGGCGAACTTTTGCAAGATAAACTAAGAGTGGCATTCGCTCGAATAGAACGTATCGTCAAAGATCGAATGAGTACTTTGGATATAAATACCTTAATGCCTGCCCAACTTATCAATCCCCGGCCGTTTGTAGCTGCCGTTAAAGAATTTTTCTCCTCCGGTCAGCTTTCACAGTTTATGGACCAAGTTAATCCCTTGGCGGAACTTGAACACAAGCGGAGGCTGTCTGCTCTGGGGCCTGGCGGTCTTACTCGTGAAAGGGCTAGTTTCGAAGTTCGCGATGTTCACCCTTCGCACTATGGCAGAATTTGTCCAATCCAAACACCCGAAGGACCTAATATCGGGTTAGTCGGGCATTTGTCTTTGTATGCCAAGGTTTCTCCCCTTGGTTTTATCCTCACGCCGTACCGCAAAGTAATTAAGGGAAAGGTAACCGACCAGATAGATTATTTAGACGCTACAGAAGAAGAGCGATACATAATAGCCCACGCTAGCACTCCTTTGGACGCTGAAGGAAGATTTCTTGAGCCCCGAATTCTTTCTCGAATTAAGGGTGAGCTTGGATTGGCAAAACCGGAAGAAATAGACTATATAGACGTTTCGCCTAAACAGCCATTTTCTGTAGCCACCTCCTTAATTCCTTTCCTTGAAAATGACGACTCCAATCGTGCCTTAATGGGTTCAAACATGCAAAGACAGGCCGTTCCTCTTATTTCCCCCGAAGCTCCAATAATCGGCACGGGATTAGAAGAAAAAGTAGCTCGAGATTCAGGAATGCTGGTTATAGCAACTGATTCGGGTATAGTCAAAAAAGTTGACAGCACCCAAATTGTAATTGAAAACACAAAGGGTGAAGAAATCAAGTACAATCTGCTAAAGTTCGTAAAATCAAATAGTTTTACGGCTATTAACCAAAAACCGATTGTTAAACCTGGCCAGAGAGTTAAAAAGGGCGATGTTTTAGCTGACGGACCGGCAACCTCTGAAGGTGAATTGGCTCTCGGAAGAAATCTTATTGTTGCCTTTATGTCTTTCGAAGGAGCTAACTTTGAAGACGCGGTTGTTTTATCGGAAAAATTAGTTAAAGAAGACTGGTTTACTTCTATTCACATTGAAGATTATTCTGTTGATGTTCGAGAAACAAAGTTAGGCCCGGAAATTACAACTTATGATATTCCTAACCGTTCAGAGGAAAAACTTAAAGACCTTGACCCTGACGGTATCGTCAGAATTGGCGCCGAGGTTCGTTCTCAAGATATTCTTGTTGGCAAAATTTCTCCTAAGGGCGAGGTTGATTTAACGCCGGAAGAAAGATTGCTTAGAGCAATATTCGGCGAGAAATCTTTAGATGTTAAAGATACCTCTTTAACTCTTGATTACGGAAAGACAGGAAGAGTAGTAGGTGTTCGTGTTTTCTCTCGAGAACAGGGCGATAAGCTTCCTGCCGGAGTCATAAAAACAATCCAAGTTTCGGTAGCTCAATTAAGAAAAGTGCAAGTAGGAGATAAGTTAGCTGGAAGACATGGCAATAAAGGCGTCATATCAATGATTTTACCCGAAGAGGATATGCCTTTTCTACCAGACGGCCGGCCGGTAGATATGATTTTAAGTCCTTTGGGCATAATTTCGCGTATGAATATTGGCCAAGTTTTGGAAACGCATCTTGGATGGGCCGCTTCAAAATTAGGCTATCGCGCTGCCGTACCTCCTCTGGCTGGTGCAACCGAAGAAATGATAAAAGAGGAACTACGCAAAGCGGGTCTACCCGAGGATGGGAAAATTTACCTTTATGATGGCAAAACTGGCAAGAGATTTGAACAAAAAACTACCGTAGGCGTGATTTACTTCATGAAACTTATGCATATGGTTGAAGATAAAATCCACATGCGTTCCATTGGTCCCTATTCATTAATTACCCAACAGCCGCTGGGCGGTAAAGCTCAATTTGGAGGCCAAAGGTTCGGCGAAATGGAAGTTTGGGCTCTGGAAGGCTATGGAGCTGCTTATACTTTGCAAGAAATGTTAACAATTAAATCAGATGATGTTCAGGGTAGAGCTAAAACTTACGAAGCAATAGTTGAAGGCGAAGAAATAAAGGCGCCGCATTTACCAGAATCGTTTAAGGTGCTACTTTCTGAAATCAAGGGGCTAGGATTGAATATTGAGCTGAAGGAAATATAAAATCAATCAGTTGAAATTCCCAATTACCAATTTCTAATTTCCTATTTCTAATTCCTAAACAATCTCCAAAATCCCAATGACCAAAAAATAATTTTATTTAGATATTAGATATTCTGTCATTAAACATTGATTAGAAATTAGGTCAATTAGAAATTAGAAATTAATTATGGACTTTTCAGCATTAAAACTTAAGATTGCTTCTCCCGAAGAAATACTCCAGTGGTCTTATGGAGAAGTAACCAAACCGGAGACAATTAATTACCGGACTCAAAAACCTGAAAAAGAAGGTCTCTTTTCAGAAGCAATTTTTGGTCCGGTTAAGGATTGGGAATGCTCCTGCGGAAAATACAAAAGAATCCGCTATAAAGGAATAATTTGCGATCGCTGCGGGGTAGAAGTAACAAGATCGATTGTCCGTCGTGAACGAATGGGTCACATTAAATTAGCAAGCCCAGTTGCCCACATTTGGTTTCTGCGCGGTGTTCCCTCTCGCCTGGCTACCGTCTTGGATGTTCCCTTGCCCGATCTAGAAAGAGTTATATATTTTGCTAGCTACATCGTTATGAAGGTAAATGAGGACCTAAAAGCCGAGGCAATGAAAAAGATGGAATCAGAACTCCGCTCTCTTTTAAAAAGCGCAACTCAAGAAACTGAACGAGAAAGAATTAAAGAACAGCGTGAGAAAGAAAAAGAAAATTTAAAAAATCTTAAAAAGTACCGGATTCTTTCAGAGCTCGAATTTCGTGACCTCTCGCTTAAGTACGGCGAGGTTTTTGAAGCTGGTATAGGGGCAGAGGCAATCAGGAAACTTCTGGAAGAAATGAATCTGGAAGAGGAAATTAAAAAGAGCGAAGAAGATATAAAGAACACCGACAATCCGGTTAATCAAAAGAAAATTTTGCGCCGACTGAAAATCTTTAAGAAAATGCTGCGAAATAATATGCGGCCTGAATGGATGATTTTAACTGTACTCCCAGTTATTCCTCCCCTTTTGCGGCCAATGGTCCAGTTAGACGGCGGTCGTTATGCTACTTCCGACTTAAATGACCTCTATCGCCGAGTAATAAACAGAAATAACCGCCTAAAACATTTAATAGAGCTTCGCGCACCGGAGGTTATTACAAGAAACGAAAAAAGAATGCTCCAAGAAGCTGTCGATGCTTTGATTGACAACGCTATGCGCCGTGGTCAGACAATGGTTTCGGCTTCAACTGGTCAAAAACGCGCTCTTAAATCTTTAGCCGATATGCTAAAAGGAAAACAGGGAAGATTTAGGCAGAATTTACTTGGAAAACGCGTAGATTATTCCGGCAGAAGCGTCATAGTAATCGGACCCGAGTTAAAACTGGAAGAATGCGGTTTGCCAAAATATATGGCTCTCGAACTGTTTAAACCGTTTATAATCAACTACTTAAAAAACAAGGGGCTCGCTCATAATATTCGCTCCGCTAATCATCTCATTGACAAAGAAATTCCCGAAGTTTGGGAAGCTCTTGAATTTGCAATTAAAGATAAACTAGTTTTGCTTAATCGGGCTCCCACGCTGCATAGATTATCGGTTCAGGCATTTAAGCCAGTATTAATAGAAGGAAAAGCAATAAAAATACCAGCCCTTGTTACCCGGGCATTTAATGCCGACTTTGACGGCGATCAAATGGCTGTTCACCTTCCCTTAACGGCAGAGGCCCAAAAGGAAGCTCTTGACTTGATGCTATCAACCCATGGGATTCTAAAGCCGGCGACTGGCGAGCCAGTAGCTATACCTACCCGAGACATTACTTTTGGTTGCTATTATCTAACAAGCATTGAAAGAGGAGCAAAAGGAGAAGGAAAAGTATTTTCTTCTGAATCAGAGGCAATAATTGCTTATGAGCATGATTTAGTAGATTTACGAGCTAAAATAAAGGTCAAATTATCGAAGAAGGTAGAGGGCTCCGATGATGAAGGACCAACTGAATGCACCATCGGCCGGATAATATTTAATAGGGCATTGCCTGAAGATTACCCCTTTGTTAACAGAACGCTTAACCAAACTGACCTGCGTAATCTCGAAGCTGATATTCTTCATCTTTACGGCGAAGATCGCACCGTTAAGTTTTTAGACGACATTAAGGAATATGGTTTCCACTACGCCACTGTTTCCGGCGTCTCTTGGGGAATGGATGATTTAAAAACACCGCCGGAAAAAGAAGAACTAATAAAGCAAACCGAAGAAATTATTGATAAAAATAGGGTCCTTTATGAGCAAGGTTTACTTACCGAATACGAAAGAAGGTCAAAAGCTATCGAAATTTGGACTGTCACCAAGTCAAAACTAGAAAAATTGCTTAGTAAACAATACACAGAAAACGATCCAGTGTTCTTAATGGTTGAATCCAAAGCCCGAGGAAATTGGGGAACGGTTAACCAGCTAGCCGGTATGCGCGGTCTTATGGTTAAGCCTGATGGTACTCTTATTGAAATGCCTGTCAAAAGCTCGCTAAAATTTGGACTTAGCGTCCTCGAATACTTCATTTCTACCCATGGTGGCCGTAAAGGATTAGTAGATACAGCACTTAAAACGGCAAGCGCCGGTTATCTTACTCGCCGCCTTGTTGATGTCGCTCAAGATATTGTAGTCAAAGAAGAGGATTGCAAAGATAAGACAGGTTGCCTCATTTACACTTCCGATTGCAAAATTTCCGGAGAAAGTATTAGTAAACGGGTGCGAGGGCGGGTTTTACTCGAAGATATAAAAGATAAAAACGGAAATATCATTGCTAGAAAGAATCAATTAGTAGATAAAGAAACTTCGCTTAAAATTGAACAGGCTAATCCCGAAACAATAAGAATTAGATCATTGGTAACTTGCAAAGCCAAAGACGGAGTATGTCGAATGTGCTATGGCTACGACCTATCAAAAAATAAATTAATTGAAATCGGAGAAGCTGTTGGTATAGTAACAGCTCAAGCTATCGGCGAACCCGGCACTCAGTTAACTTTAAGAACCTTCCACACAGGAGGTGTTGCTAGCGCCAGCGACATTACTATGGGATTACCGCGTGTTCAAGAGATATTTGAAGCTAGACCTCCATCTGTCAAGGCAATAATTTCGGAGGTTGATGGCCAGGTAATCTCTATTGAAGAAAAGGGTAGGCAAAGTCTGATTAAAATAAAATCTGAGACAGGAGAGGAAAGAAACTATTTAACACTGCCCGGGACTGTTCCTCAGGTAAGCGTTGGGGATTTAGTCACCGTGGGCCAGCAGCTCTCCGACGGTCATGTTGATTTGAAAGAATTATTCCACACCACCGGCAGTATTGAGGCTGTCGCCCGCTATATTATCCGCGAGGTCCAAAGTATTTACTATGCAACTGGCGAAGGAATTAATGAAAAACACATCGAGTTGATCGTCAGGCAAATGTTTTCCCGAGTTAGAATCAACGACCCCGGCGATACCGATCTTTTACCTGGTGATATTGTCGAAAAACGCACCGTCCTTGAAACCAACGAAGAAATCAAAGCCAAGGGCGGGAGACCAGCAACTTTTGATCAGCTGCTGCTCGGTATTACCAAAGTTGCGCTTTCAACTGATAGTTTCCTTTCGGCCGCCTCATTCCAAGAGACAGCCCGAGTTTTAATCGAAGCCGCTATTTCTGGAAAAGAGGACAAGCTCCGCGGCTTAAAAGAAAACGTAATTATTGGTCGGTTAATTCCGGCAGGAACGGGTTATAGAGCAATAGCAAAAACAGAAGCGTCTACAGAATAGTCGTTTATCTCTCTCTTTGTTTGCATTATTTATGAAACCCCGCCATTGGCGGGGTTTCATTTGGCCACAAGTCAAGGAAAAAAGAACGAAGGCAAAATACATTTTATTTGCACCTTACAAAACTTTGTTCTTTTGCTGATAAACTAGGGCTTTCTGAATTGGAACCTCGCTTGTTGGAGGAAACCATAATGCCTTCTCGGCATTCCAGCGAAAAAATTGCATGGTTCGTTTTTGGTATAATGGTTCTTTAACCAAAAACGAAATTTTTGAGCTGAAATAGCGAAGCGAGTCGCTGGACGAGCGAAGCGGGCCGAGAAGGTATTATGGCTGGAGTGGCAATTTGTTTTCCCTAAAAATCTGTTATAAAATCCTTTCATGGCTCTCCCCTCTTTTTTTAGAAAATTCGATTGGGTTTTACTAGGACTAGTTGCGGCTATTGTTGTCCTGGGGGTAATTACTTTTTGGGGCATTGGCGCAAAATCCCTTGTTTTTGTCCAGCGGCAAATAACTTTCCTAATATTAGGAATGGTAATTATGATTGCCGTCTCATTTTTGGATTATCGCATCTTTAAAAATTTTTCCTCTGCCTCAATCGCTATTTATTTAACAGCAATTATTCTCTTAATCTTAGCTCTAGCCTCGCGAGAAATTAGAGGGGTAAGTTCCTGGATAATTTTTAAAAATTTTACTTTTGAACCTTCAGAATTTGCCAAACTAGCAATACTTATATTACTCGCAAAATATTTCTCCCAAAAACACGTGGAAATATACCGAGCTCACCATATTTTAGCGTCTGGGTTTTACGTCCTAATCCCAGCTGTTTTAACCTTGCTCCAACCTGATTTAGGCTCAACACTGGTCTTTGTCGCTCTCTGGTTAGCAATCTTGCTCATTGCGGGGATAAAACGCAGGCATCTTCTAATAATTTTAATGATTGGCGCAATAATTAGTTCCCTTGGTTGGCTTTTCGCTCTCAAACCATACCAAAAAGCCCGGATAGTATCTTTCATTAATCCCTACCTAGATCCACGGGGAAGCGGCTACAACGCCTTGCAAGCAAGGATAGCTATAGGCTCTGGTCAAATATGGGGAACCTCTTTTACTAATCAACGAGCCGTTTCTGGCACCCTTGTACCAGAACCTTATGGTGATTTTGCTTTTTCAATTTTTGCTAGAAAATTTGGCTTTTTTGGAGTAGCAGTTTTATTTTCCCTGTTCGCCGCTTTAATGTTCCGCATCGGTTCAATTGCGGCCAAAACTGATAACAATTTTGCCAAGCTTTTTTCGCTTGGCTTTTTGGTTATAGTTTTCACCCATGTTTTTATCAATGCGGGTATGAACCTAGGAATTTTACCAATAACCGGTATCCCTTTCTCGTTTTTAAGTTATGGAGGCAGCCACTTGATGACGTTAATGATTGGGCTAGGAATTATCCAAAGCATAAGAATCAACAGCCGCCCCTAAAGATTAATTTCAAACAATAATTTTAATTTCTAATTTTCAGTTTTCTAATGAATTTCAAATGTTTAAAAATTGAAAATCTTGGAATTGATTGGAAATTTTAAATTGAAAATTTATTTCAAATAGCAAATTATTTAATACATCTGCTTAAATTTTTCTTGCCCTCCGTATTGACGCAAAAAGTTAGAATTTTCAAAAACATTGGTATTTGCTTCAGCATCAACGCGAGCTACCTTGCCAACAAAGGGTGAGGGCCAAGCTGCCTCAAAACCCCTAATTGTCTTTGCCAAAAAGGTATTAATCACGGTTTTATTTACTCCTAGAGGAGTTCCATTTTCATCAAAAAGAACTACCACTACATCTACTCTATCTAAATCAAAATCCGAGTCATTTAAAACCTTACCTCCTGCCTTACTAAAGACACCCGGTTGCTGAACTTCAACATAGGAATTTTCGTAATTTTTAACTACCAGATTCACGCCCGTTGCCGCCAGCGGACTAAGTTTTTGCCAATCCACGCTCCTAATAGCAAAATCAACCCGGCTTATTGGTTCTTGAAACTTTAAAGGCAAGTCGGCGACATACTTTACTTGACCAGGGAGAATATAGAAACTACCTGTCTTTTTTGAAATCTGAGCACCGGCAGAATTAAAGAAAATCAATTCATACTCAACATTAGGAGAACCATAGTCGGTGTTAGGATTGGCAACTTTTACTAAAAAGTCATAATCATTATTTTCAACATTAAATAACCACCGGTTAATAACCTCAATTGGCGCAAGATTTATAGTCGGGTTGGGAGTCGGTGAAGGCGGTGGAGGGTAAATCCCTCTGTAAATTAAAAAACCAAGGCCGCCAACAATCAAAAAGAAAATACCGGCAATGAGCGCTTGTTTTCTTTTCCTTCGTCCTTCCTCCATCTCTTATAGGTAATCCCGCTAAGTTTTTTAGACTTGCGACTAAGTCACAAACTGAACTCAACGGAATCCGTTAAGACAATTATATCCCGAACTAAGCAACAAAAAAAGCCCGATATGGGCTAAATCAGCATCCTCCGAGAGGGAAAAATTCTTCACTAACCTCTTCTATTTCTCTAAGGCAAATCATGCACTTAAAAATTCTTACCTTTTTAAACCCGATTACTAAACCAATGCCATCTGTAATTGATCGATGTTTTATCCCAATTAGTATTAAATTCCTACCGGTGGGGCTATGATCGTGCGCCTGAGTTGTTTTGCCAATTTGAGGCCGATTGTTCATACGCTTCCTCCCTCATTATATGAAAGTTCTATAACCTTTATAACCGATAGTTTAAAGAAGATCAATAACCGACGTTGAAGAAGAGCAGTTTTCTTTAGCCAACTGCACCTTAGGTTTGCCTTCTAAACCAATTGATAAATCTACTGAGGAGGGCAGCTACCTACTTTCGCAACCGGCTAAGCCGATTACTATCATAGGCCTTGGAAGATTTCACTTCTGAGTTCGGAAAGGGATCAGGTGGTGCACTTCCAGTATAGCCACCCTCCTCAATATTCAATTGGCGCAGGTAAAGAACGTTTAAAAGCGGAATAATTTCCCGTGTTTCCAGAATCAATTTTGTGTTTCCGCAGTTTTTAGGGACTTAATCTTGTAAGGAATCAACGACCTATTAGTAGCGCTCGGCTCCCCGTGACTCGCTACCGCTCGCCACCTGCCGCTCCGAAAAATCCGAACCTTACCCGAATTATCCGAAAAATCATTCGGGAAATTCGGGTGTATTCGTAATTTCGGGTCGCGTTGTAGCGAACAATAGTGAGCCACGAGTTCACACGTTACCGTGCTTACACCTGCGCCCTATTAACCTGGTAATCTCCCAGGGGTCTATGAAGTCTAATCTTGGGGCCCGTTTCGCGCTTAGATGCTTTCAGCGCTTATCGGAACCGAACATAGCTACCCAACGCTGCTTTTGGCAAAACAATTGGTAGACCAGAGGTTCGTTCATCCCAGTCCTCTCGTACTAAGGACAACCCCCCTCAAACTTCAACGCCCGCACCAGATAAGGACCAACCTGTCTCACGCATATTCGCTTCGCTCGCACCGCGATGCCAATATATGAATGGCATGCGAATGATGCGAACGAAAACGATCGTCTCGCATTACTGCGAGTATGGACTATACCACCAACCAGCAATTCGTTTTGGAATTTTTGATTTCCAAATTCAAGCTGGTTGACCAACGTATTATCCCGTTTTTATCACGGAATCCGGCCACATCTAGGCCAAGTCTCTACGGGCCTAGCTCTTTTTCTCAGAAAATAACCTCAATAAAGAACTCCCCAGTTCTTTTTCTAAACTTTTTCACAGTGAGAAATTTTTTAGAAAGGGCTAGGTTCCCTCGGTGTTACCCATGTCCCAGGTTGATAAGACATTGGGGTTTCCCCGATATGAGTTGGTTTTGCAATTAAGTATTGCTACTTAATGCCGCCTAATTGACGGTTTGACATATTTGTTACTCTCGTAACTATCCGCTATTACTAACGGTATTAGACTATACCTTTTCCGATTTCTATAAATCGGAACTGACGTTTTGCGGTAACTAAAAAGTTGCCGCCCGTCGCTACTTTAGCGACAAGTCGTTACGGGGACTAGAGATCTTATATTTCATTGACTTAATTACATGCGGCTTCACGATATTTATAAACTTACCGTATTCGCGACGACCAATTGCAATTTTATATTTGCTCCTATCCTTAACAAGTGTGGTAACAATTCCAAACTTGTTTAGAAGCAAATGCTGTAATCTCTTCTGTTCAGCAATCGTAAAGCCGTGGGTATTTAGAGTTATATCAGCCCCATTATTCGACCCGTCATCCATATACCAAACTGCTAACCCAAGAGGATCAATTAAGTTAATTAACTCCTTGGGCACAATTTTTACATTATTTCGATAAAAGCACTTGTGGACCAATCCCAAAGCTTCATTACTCCGAGTGTGAAAATACCAGGAAAAATGATCTTTGCCCCTTTTTCGATCGTGCCAAACCTTGATAAATCTGGGTCCTTTTAACGTAAGATCTTTTAACTGGCTAAACTTCCAAAATACATAATCTTTTTGTCTTTCTGACTGATGGATTCTTAAACGGGCAGTATGCTTAGCTCTAATACCCTTTGAACGACACTCTAAACGAGCATCGCCCATCAATGAACCAAGAATCAGCTGAAACTGATTATACGGAAATAGAGATCTTAATCTTCCCACGATATTACCCATTACTTAAATTATACCTTCTTTCAAAGGCAAATTTAAGCACGCGGGCTCTACCGTTATGAGTCAGTTTTTACTGGGCTCAAAGTGGTTTTCCCACCAACCCAGCTCGCGTAGCTTTTTAATTGGCGAACAGCCAAACCCTTGGCAGCTTCTCCACCGCCAGGATAAGCCGAGCCGACATCGCAAACTAACCTATTATTTTCTAATAGTGTGGACTATATCTTCACCCCTGCTTTGGCAGGGGGCTGGCGTATTAGATATCCTAAAAAGGATAACTCCGACCCTTCAAGGTCAAGTCTCTACGGGGTCATTACACAAGTTTATACTTCATTGATTAATGATTTTTGCTCTTGTGTAAGACTTCCCACGGTGTTGTCGCTTAACCTTATTTTACCGCAAGTTAAGTACGAGTCCACCGTTATAAGCCAGTACAAATATGGCATTACTGCCATAACACCCCGATGTGTTGAGGTGCCGAACACTGCCGTCGCTGTGGACGCTCGGGCAGTACTAGCCTGTTATCCCCGGAGTAGCTTTTATCTGATGATCTTCCCCGCTCCTACGAGCAGAGAAGTTTGAATACCAAATTTCAGTATCCAAACTTCCCATAAGGGTCGGTTCACTAAGTCCTGCTTTCGCATCTGCTCGACATATCCGTCTCGCAGTCAAGCTGGCTTTTGCCTTTGCACTATCGCTGCGATTTCCATCCGCAGCTAGCCAACCTTAATGAACGCCTCCGTTACCTTTTAGGCAATTTTGTTCCTAATTTATATCTCATTGTCGGTAATATATGTTTACCAACCAATGAAATAAACTTATCAATAGTTTCGGATAAAAGACAAATAACATAACCGCTTCCATTTTGTCTCTTCCGCAACACGGATTTGATTCCGAATTTACCTTCCAAAACTTTGACAATCCTCTGTAAATCCGATTTGGTAAAACTTTGAGAGTGAATTACAAGTGCTTTATGTTGACTGGATTTTATCGAACCGTCATCCATAAACCAAACTGCTAGCGCCAATGGGGTTATCAATCTATATATTAATTTTGGAATTACTTTTTTACCATTTTTATAGAACTGCTGGGCATAGAATCTGAATGATCCATCGCTTACAGTCGAGAAACGGTAATTATTCCTTTCCAAACCGTAAGTAGAATATTCTCTAATTTTTGGTTTGGTTAATACCCAATTGCTAAACACTTTATATTTCCAATCAACATAATCTTTTTGTTGAAGTGAATGCTCAATTTTTAATCTGTAAGTCCTGCCGTTGTTTTGTGTTTCCAAACAACCATCACCCAACAAAGTTCCTACCAAAACTTCTTTTTGAAGCTTTGATAATTTCAATGTCTGTTTATAGTTCTCGATTTGATTTGATCTCATTTTAATTAGTGGCTCTAATGAGCCCTCATGATCGCTCATGAGTTCAGACTATATCATTTCCCGACATAATCGGGATTCAGCGTATAGTCGTTGAGGGGTCATGAGTTTAGTAAAATGACTTCCCTGCTGGTTGACCGCAATGCAAGTTTTTTACTTAGCCATCGACCGGCTAGTACTTGCATATCTACATTCATTTAAGAAACGGTGGTTCCAGCATACAGCTGAATTTGCAACGAGAAATTTCTTTCTCGTGGCCCCATGCGGCGGTAACAAGCCGCGTTAAGGCAACAGCCCCAGTTAAACTACCCGCCAGGCACTGTCTACGAGAAACCCCCGAAACACAGAATCCTCGGAGATTCGGAATTACAGAAGTTCTGAATTGATAACCCTTTTTATTTCTAGGGTGGGAGTAGCAAAATTAAGCACTAATCCTACTTTCAGTCGTGTTGCTCTGAGATAAGATATTAACTGACTAAGATAAAAGTTTTCAAGATGATTAAGAGTTTTTAATTCCACAACCACTGTGTTATCAACTATTAAATCAAGTTTATAGTAACCAACTTTCTTGCCTCGATAGAAAACATCAACAATTTTCTGACGCTCGAAAGGGATATTCCTCAAGCGCAATTCCTCCACAAGAGCCGATTCATAAATCCGCTCATTAAATCCAGAACCAAGCTCTTTGTGGACACTAATCGCAGCTGCAATAATTTCGTTGGTTAAATCTTTATAAATTAATTGTTTTTCCATAAACATTTTCCGCGTTTTCCGTTCATTCTGTGCTTCTGGGGTTCCTCGTGTTAGAATTGCAAGTCTTGAAAATGGGTGTTTCATTGGCGGCTCCACCCCGACCGGAATCGGGGCTTCAAAGCCTCCCCACTACGCTACGTATCAAGACTCACAACCCAATGCCAAGCTGTAGTAAAGCTTCCGGGGTCTTTCCGTCTTGGTGCGGGTAGTCGGCATCTTTACCGACATTGCATTTTCACCGGGCTATTGGCTGAGACAGTCCCCCAGTCGTTACGCTATTCATGCGCGTCTGAACTTACCAGACAAGGAATTTCGCTACCTTTGGCACTTATATTACCTCCTGTCGCCAGAAGGGTTGGACTCTATCTTCCCGCTCAAATTTCGCTTTACAAAATTTGGGCAGGTCTGACGTAGGTCTCTGAGGATTCTTTGTGGTTGATGATTAAGTACTAATTTTTCTTTCTATTTCAGAAAATATATATTCTTTGGAATATTTTCTCTGCTTGCCCATATCATTCATGGTATAAGCAATATTAACTAACCTTTTGAAGCCATCCAATGTGTGGTGTTCTTTGCGCTCCATGGCCATTAAGATCTGCCTGAATTTAAGATAGCTTTCCCTCTTAACAAGTAGGGGATACCTATCAAAAAAAGGGATTATTTTTTCAACAATATTCCTGCGTGAATCCACGCTGAAGTTTAACACTGGGTGTGTGCCAGATTTTCTATAAATCCTACCGGTTTCGAAAACGAATTTACACAATTCCAGAGCGTATCTATATTTTTTATGTTGATACACCTGGAAAACTGGATTAATCATCCAGCCGAATTTTTGAGTTGGGTGTCTAATAATTGCCACGCTGAAACTTCCCTCACCATCTACGAATCCCGCAATAAAATAATTCAAGTATTTTCTCTTTCCATGGAATAACTTTAGTAAATTTTTGGGATTATTAGTTTGATTGTTCATTTGATTGTTCATTTTTGATTTACAACCACAAAGTCTTTCCTGCTGATAATCTGCACCGAACGCATTATCACCTACTCGGTAGCGTCGGATACACCAGATTTCCCAGCATATAGTCAGATTTTATAATCGCCCTCTTGTTTACCAACAATTGTTGGCGGTAGCATAGAGTCTACGATTATAGTTATCGCCGTCGTTCACTGGCGCTTCGGGCATCCGCCGCTCCTCGCTTCCGCTCGTCGCTTACTGATCCGAAAAATCCGAACCTTATCCGAATTATCCGAAAAAAATCATTTAGGAAATTCGGGTGTATTCGTAATTTCGGGTCGGGTTGCTCCGAACGAAAGTGAGGAGCGACTTCAACCGTTAACGTTCCAGCACCGGACAAGCGTCACCCCGTATACAGCGCCTTTCGGCTTAGCACGGAGTTGTGTTTTTGATAAACAGTCGCCAGGGGTCGTTAGCTGCGCCCCAACCGCGCCTCG
>Ga0207433_10005028_pt1 | contig 23911 bp, 20 predicted proteins | sample YelNatPaOPGAMG01_FD_187559 | JGI IMG/M metagenome (GOLD analysis project Ga0207433, IMG submission 187559) | Hot spring thermophilic microbial communities from Obsidian Pool, Yellowstone National Park, USA - OP-RAMG-01 (SPAdes) (version 3) | ecosystem: Environmental > Aquatic > Thermal springs... | reverse complement strand
GTAAATCGGTTGGAGCCAAAAATCGTTCGATTTTACTGCAGTTTATTATCGAATCTGCATTCCTTTGCTTTGCGGGTGCAATGACTTCTGTCGTTGTATGTTCGATTCTTGTTTTTGCTGTTGCAAAGATATTGCCTAAATTTGTGCCCGAAACTGGCTTTTTGCAGCCATTTTTGCCAGCGAATTTTGTATTTATTGCTTCAATTGTTGCTATCTTTGTTGGCATTCTTGCTGGCTTTTTGCCAGCGTTGAGGGCTTCTCGGGTCGACCCAATTGAATCATTAAGGTACGAGTAGGAGCGGTTATGGACTTTACGGAAAGCATTTACCAGGCAATTGATTCGATTCGAACTAATAAGTTGAGAACATTTCTGACTCTGTTGAGCATTGCGATAGGTGTTTTTGCCTTAATCGTTGCAGGAACTCTTATTAATTCTTTCGAAAAAGCTGTGCTGGCACAGCTGGAAGAAATTGGCGAGACGACTTTCTGGATACAACGGCTCCCATCGATACAAACAGGGAATACTTGGTATAAATATCGACAGCGTAAGCCAATAACTTATCGTCAATACAAAGAATTGGTGCGAATGACTAATTCCACCCCTTGGATTTCTGCTCATTCCTACACTTTTGGTATGACTATTAACGCTGGTAATCTTTCCACCGACCCCGATGTCTATGTTGCGGGCGCCGACCCGAATTTCTTTATAACCAATTCGATTGATGTGGAATTTGGTAGAACTTTTATCGAAGAGGATATAGATTACAACCGAAATGTTGCGATAATTGGAAATGATATCGTTGTTAAAATTTTTCCAAATGTTAATCCTTTGGGCAAGGAAATTTCCATTAAAAATCAGAAGTATACTGTAATTGGGATACTTAAAACTCGTGGGGCTTTGCTTGGTCAAAGCAAAGATAATATGGTTATAATCCCAATCACGAATTTCCTAAAGTATTTTGCTTCTCCTTGGGAAGAGTCTTTGCAAATCACCGTTAAAGCCATTAGCAAAGAAATGCTTCAGGCGACAATGGACGAAGTGATTGGCAATATGCGTGTGATTCGCAATGTAAAGCCTTGGGAAGCAAACACATTCGAGCTCGAAACGAACGAAACCATTTCCCAGCAATTTGGGAGCTTTGTCAATTTCCTTTCAATTTTTGGATTTATTTCGGGCGGGTTCGCCCTTGTTGCTGCGGGAGTTGGAATAATGAACATTATGCTTGTTGCGGTCAAGGAGCGAACTCGTGAAATCGGGATACGCAAAGCTGTTGGGGCAAGGCGTCGCTGGATACTTTGGCAATTTATTCTCGAAGCAATCACACTTTCGCAGATTGGCGGATTGTTCGGGATAATTTTTGGTGTGCTTGGCGGCTATCTCCTTGGCAATGCAATCAAGTTGCCCTTGTTCTTTCCAGTGCCTTGGGTAGTTCTAAGCATAATTGTTTGCACAATACTTGGTATTGCCTTTGGGACATACCCTGCGTACCGTGCCGCCAACCTCGACCCAATCGAAGCCCTGAGATATGAATAAAGCTTCTCTAAGTCGTTTTTTTCTACTTTTCAATCATCATTGTAAAACATCTTCAGTCTTTGGGGAATATTAACACTTAAGTGTTTTGAGCAATCGAAGTAAATTCCAACAACACTGATTTTATGAGTTTCTTTTATCCCCTTCACGCAGTCGTTAATTCTTAATTTTGCATTTTAATTTATTGCAATTATGAGTACTTTGTTGTTCAAAGATTTTGGAGAGATAACGGAAAACGATTATAGGGCGATAGGTTTTCGGGCGGGGTTGGAAATCCATCAGCAGTTGGATACTCGCCAGAAGTTGTTTTGTCGGTGTCCAGCCCCCCATCCGCCATACGACGATTTTTTTCATATTGAAATTGCTCGAACGCTTCGACCTGCCTTGTCGGAACTTGGGGAAATAGACCCCTCGATTCTTATGGAGTTTAAAAGTCAAAAGAAAATTATTTACAAGATAAATCGCGATACAATTTGCACATACGAACTCGACCAGAGTCCCCCATTTGAAATCAATCAAGATGCTCTTGATATTGCAATATATTATTGTTTGAAATTTAACGCCAAGATTGTCGATGAAATCTATGTTTGCCGAAAGTATCATCTGGATGGAAGTATTCCAAGCGGGTATCAACGCACTGCTATGATTGGACTTCAAGGGTTTTACGAGTTCAAAGGGAAGAAAATCCATTTCCCCGAAATCACATTGGAAGAGGATGCGGCACGCGAGATTTCGGACAAGTATCATATTAGAGAATATTTCACCGACCGATTGGGCATCCCTTTGATTGAAATTGTTACCGAGCCAGCATTTACTTCGCCGCAGGAAGTAAAAGAATTTGCCGAGGCAATTCGAAATGAGTTTTTGGCAACCGGAGAAGTTCGCAAAGGGAGCGGAACTTTGCGAATGGACTTGAATATAAGCATAAATGGTTCCGAGCGCTGCGAAATCAAAGGGGTCGATAAAATAAGTAAAATACCTATTCTGGGATACAACGAAGCTTTGCGCCAATGGAACCTTCTTCGTCTGCGCGATGCCTTGCATACAAGGAATATTACCCCAGAGAATTTTAAAGCGACAGTTTACGACCTTCACAATGTTCTCAAGCACACTTTCTTTTATCCAATCCAGCAAGCAATAAAAAATAATGGTGAGGTTTATTGCATTAAACTGCCCAATTGGGCAGGCTTTTTGAAATGGCCCACCCAGCGATATACAACATTCGCTCAAGAAATATCCGAAAGAGTTAAAGTCATTGCTTGCCTAACCGATTACCCGAACATCATTGTTTCCGATATTATCGATAATACTATTTCCCGCGAAGAAATCGACAAGACAAAGAAATTTATTGGTGCAACAAGCAACGATGGCTTTGTAATTGTTTGGGGACCGCCCGAAGATGTTCAAATTGCTATCGAAGAAATCAAAAATCGTGCATACGAGGCAACCATAGGAGTTCCACCCGAGAGCCGAAGGGCTTTGCCCGAAGGAACAACTGCCTTCGAGCGTGTGCTTCCCGGTCCACAACGAATGTATCCCGACACAGATTTACCCCACATAAATATATCTAAAAGTAGAGTCGAGCGACTTCGACTGAGGCTAAAAGAAAGTTACAGCGATAGAGTCAAATGGTGCGAGGCTTTCGGTTTCCCCCCTTCTGCAATCAAAAGAATTTGTACTTCCGATAGATATTTGCTCATTAAGGAATTGGTCGAAAAATTTCGCATTCATCCAAATTTTATTGTCAGAATTTTCTTGGAATATTTGCCTTTCCTTGAAAAGCGTGGATTGAAAACGAAAGTATTAACCAATGAGCAAATAAGGACAATTTTTGCAATGTATTCGAAGGGGGAAATTCTTCGCACTGGGGTTTTTACTGCAATTGAATTTGCTATGAGAGGTGAATGCGATAAAATTCCAAGCCATCTGCGTCCCGCAACAAATGATGAATTAGAACAGGCGTATAATCAAGCAGTGGAATTTTTATCCCAAAACAGAATATACCATAACGAAAAGAGAGCAGAGATACTCACCGGCTACATTATGCGAATGCTTCGGGGTAGAGTGGAAGGAAAAACTGTTAAAGAATTTGTCGCACAAAAGTTGGAAAAAGAGAATGGAAGCAACTGAATATAAAGGATACAAAGGGAAAGCGTTATCGCTTCTTAAATCGTTTGGGGTTTCGGTTTGGAGCGAAGTTAAAATCAAGGCAAACGGCAACGAAATCGTTGGGATTATCCTCCCCCGAAGCGAAATTGCCGACGATAGCCATATTGTGGTTAAGCTCCGTTCTGGCTATAATATTGGGATATCGGTCGAGAAAATCACCTCCATCGAGTTCATAGAAAGAGTAGAACACCATCAGGTTCTGCAAAAGCAAGAAGTTCCTTTCGACCCCGATAAACCCAATGTTAAATTGATTAGCACTGGTGGAACTATTGCTTCCCGAATGAATTATCGGACGGGGGCTGTTGTGCCAGCATTCGAACCCGAAGAACTTTATGCTTTTGTGCCAAAACTTTTTGACTACTGCAACTTAACAACCCAAAAATTATACAGCGTGTTGAGCGAAGATATTGGACCAGAAGAATGGATGGGAATTGCCAGTGCTGTTGCCAGCGATATCGAAGCTGGTTACGAAGGGATTGTAATTGGACACGGAACAGATACTATGCATTATACTTCGGCGTTGTTGTCGTTCATTATCCAAAATCCTCCGATACCTATTGTGCTCGTTGGTTCGCAGCGTTCCAGCGACAGGCCTGCATCGGACGCTCCTTTGAATTTGATTCATAGTGTGAAAGTTGCTGCCGAGAGCGACATAGCGGAAGTTTCGGTTTGCGCCCTTGGTCCAACATCCGACAACTACGGGCTTCTACATCGAGGGACACGCGTCCGGAAGATGCATTCATCGCATCGTTCGACATTCAGAACCATTGGAGATATACCTTTGGCAATCGTCAAAGCCGATGAAATTCGAACATTGCGAAAAGATTACAACAAACGAAGGAAGGACAGGCAATTCAACTTCCAACTTGCTTTCGAAGAAAAAGTCGCTTTGATTTATTACTACCCGAATATGAAGCCCGATATTATTGATGCTCTCGTGGATAATGGATATCGGGGAATTGTGATTGCAGGAACTGGTTTAGGGCACGTGAATCGCCAGATTTATCCCGCATTGAAGCGGGCAACAGATAGCCGAGTCGTTGTATTTATGACTGTTCAAACCCTCTGGGGTTATGTCCAGATGTATGTTTACGAAACTGGACGAAACATTATGGAGCTTGGGGTTGTCCCCGGAGCAAATATGCTTCCCGAGGTGGCATATATGAAGCTTTGCTGGGTGTTGGGCAGAACCAATAAGCCCGAAGAAATCAAGGAAATAATGCTAACTCCTATTGCAGGGGAAATCACCGAACGCGAGCCTATCGATGCCTACTTGATTTTCCAAGGCGGCATCCCCGAAATCGATGATTGGCTGAAACAAATCAGTAAAAATTTTTGAAACATTATCGAACTTTATCGTTCAAGCACAGATTTTAATCTCTTGCAAGGATTTTCACAGCGGGGAGTTCGGAAAGCATTTGATGAAGGTAGAGAAATAGAAGCACAGATTCAAAAGCCCCTTCGAGTTCTGGTTCCCAATGCCAATAGATTTTGCCTTTTCGCTCGGAATATTTTGAATTTGAATCCAATATCTCTTCGGTCTTGGCTAATTGAGCGGAAGCAAAAGAGGAGACAATTTCTTGGATTTTGGGGGGATAACTTTCGGCTCTGCAAACCCAGAAACCAAGCGGAAGAGGTTCTTCGACAAGGTCGAACCACTCTTCGCTTACATCGAGCGAAATATCGCCACTTTCGGCTTTGCCCCAGATGATTGCTGAATCGTAATTCAGAAGAATGTCGCTTTTGCTTCCCGTCATTTTCTTAATCTTTGCATCGATACCGAACTTTTCGTTTAAAACAAGTTGCCCAAGCAACATCAAAAAATCATCGGGCGTTGGCGAATAAATCGTATTCACATTTTCAAGACCTTGTTTAAAGTAAATTGTTGCCAGACCAGTGTAATTTTCCGAAACCATCATTGGTCCGGGGATAATTCGATAATCGGCAACTTTTACGCCTTTGCCATAGCCAAGCGGGGAAAGAAATGCAGCGTCGACAAGATTCCGCAGCATATAATCTGAACATTGAGTTTCGGAAAGCCGATAGCAGCGAACTTCATTGCCAAGGCAGTATTTTTCGCTGCCTTCGAACAAAGGCTTGTAAACGGGGTTATCCGGAAAGGCTAATCGAATCATCTTAACCGATTGACTATTTCTTTAAAAACTTTTCCACGATGTTCGAAGTTTTTGAACATATCGAAAGATTTGCAAGCAGGCGAAAAAAGCACGACATCGCCCGGAGTGGCTATTTCCCTTGCCTGCCGAACAGCATCCTCGAGGGTATCTTCGAGATAACACCTTTTGATTGTGCAAAAGTTCGTAAAAATCTCTCCACGCGCTTCGCCAATAGCCACAATTGCCTTAACATTTTTCTCGACGATGTCGTAAAGGAATTCGTAATCGTTGTTGTCGCTTCGACCGCCGGCAATCCAAACGATAGGTCGATTGTAGCTCCGTAGAGCATAATACGCTGCGTCGACATTTGTTGCTTTGGAATCGTTTACGTAATCGACACCGTCGAGTGTGCGGACCAATTCCAGTCGATGTTCGACGCCCGAGAATTCTCTCAAGGCTTGTCTAATATGCTCCTTTTTAATCTCGAAAAAGCGAGCAGCAATTATCCCAGCAAGGGAATTGTAAAGATTATGAACTCCCGGTATTTTAATTTCCCCAATATCCATAAGAACTTCCTCGTTTTTTGAATCAGGAAATCGCAAGCAAATTTCGTTGCCTTTTACATAAGCCCCGTGTTCAACTTCTGTGAACCCAAAAAAGGCAACTTCCCCCCTTGCCAGCGATTTCGCTAAATAAGTTTCTTTATCATCGAAATTCAAAATTAGTAAATCTTTTTCATCCTGATTTGCAAAAATTTTGAACTTGGCATCGCGATAGCTTTCGTAATCCCCATGATATTTTATGTGGTCAGGTGTTATGTTTAATATCACAGCAACTTTTGGTTTGAATTTCTCTGTTCTGTCGAGTTGGTAACTGCTAACTTCCAATACAACAACGGTTTCCTTGTCGATTCTATCTACAAAATCGCTAAGCGGAGTGCCGATATTTCCAGCAGAAACAGATTTTCGCCCAGCGGTTTTGAAAATAAAATCTACCAAAGCAGTTGTTGTAGTTTTGCCATTTGTTCCTGTTATAGCAATAATTGGATTTTCAAGGAACTGACTTGCAAATTCGATTTCCCCAATGATTTTCTTTCCCCTTTTTGCTGCCTCGGTAATGATTGGTGCATTTGGTGGTACTCCCGGTGAAGTAACAACCAAGCCGAATTCCTCGAGCAGGTCGAAACTATGTTTGCCAAACTCAAATTCGATTCCGTTGGACTCAAAAAGTTCGATTAGTTCAGCAGAGTTTTCGGGTTGGCTGCTTTCGCTAACAAAGACCCGCTCGAAGCCCTTCCTTCGAGCAAGCAACCCTGCCGAAACGCCACTTTTCCCCGCCCCAATGATATAAACGCTTTCCACAATCTTAATGATAAATTCAAATGCAAAATTAGGAATTAAAGTGCAGTTTTACATAAGAATTTGAAATTTTATTTGTGAATATGGCATCGAAAAAGATTCAGTGGAAAAAGTTTCAAACGAAATAATGGGATGCAATTTTTAATTTTGCTTTTTTTATTAGAAAAGGAAGTGAAATGATTGTCAAGGAAATTATTGAACCAAAAAGTATTGTAGTTGTTGGGGGCTCGAATGATACCCGAAAGCCCGGCGGGAAGGTTTTGGAAAATATTCTTCGAGGCGGTTTCGATGGCGAACTTTTTGTTGTCAACCCGAAGGAAAGTTCAGTACAGGGGGTTAAGGCTTTCGCCTCGTGTGGAGATATTCCACCAGTCGAGCTTGCAATTTTTGCCATTCCGGCGGGGATGATTCCCGAGGCAATGGAATTGCTTGCCAGCCGTGGGACTCGCGGATTCATTGTCCTTTCGGCTGGGTTCAGCGAGATGGGTGAAGAAGGGAAAAAGCTCGAAGCAAAAATTGCCGAGATTGCTCGAAGCGCTGGCGGAACGTTAATTGGACCGAATTGTATTGGGGTGATAACACAAAAGTACAAGGGAGTGTTCGCCGGTCCAATACCCGAGTATGACCCAATGGGATGCGATTTTGTTTCTGCTTCGGGGGCAACAGCAGTGTTTATACTCGAAGAGGCAATCGTTCGGGGCATCAAGTTTTCCGAAATCTTTTCTGTTGGCAACTCTGCCCAAATTGGTATTGAGGAAGTACTTGAATATTGGGACGAGACATATCAGGAGGGCAAATCGTCGAATGTTAAATTGATTTATGCCGAGCAAATCGCCAATCCACAAAAATTCTTGAAACACACTCTATCTTTGAAAGCGAAAGGGTGCCGAATCGCCGGAATTAAAGCAGGAAGAACCAAGGCTGGGCAGCGAGCAGTTTCGTCCCACACTGGTGCAATGGCGGGCGAAGACACAGCAGTCGATTTGCTTTTCCGCAAGGCGGGAATAATTCGCTGCGAAGGTCGTTTGGATTTGGTCAATGTTGCAGGAATTTTGTTGGGGAAGAAGCCCAATGGCAAACGAGTTGCGGTGGTTACCCACGCAGGTGGACCGGGTGTTATGTTGACCGACACATTGGAAAGCGAAGGAATTGATGTCCCACGAATAGAAGGAAAAGATGCCGAAGAACTGCTTTCTCATTTAAATTATGGCTCTTCTGTGTCGAATCCGATTGATTTTTTGGCAACGGGCACTGCTGAACAACTCGATTTGATATTGAATTATGCAGATAACAAATTTGATAATATAGATTCAATCGCGGTAATTTTTGGAACGCCGGGATTGTTCGATGTAACAAATGTTTACGAAGTTTTGTTCATTAAACAACGTAGCTCTCGGAAGCCAATTTTTGCGATTCTTCCGTCTATTGTCCAAGCAAAAGATGCTATCGAAAGATATAAGTCGCTTGGGGGGAATTACTTTAATGACGAAGTTGCTTTCGGCAAAGCTCTGGCAAAAGTTTTGAAAACTGAATTGAGGGAAACCGGCGAAACAAAAAGCTTCGAGGATATTGATGTTGCGAAAATACGGAACATTATTCAGCAATCTCGCGATGGATTTTTGCCTGCAATGGGAACCATTGCGATACTCGAAAGTGCGGGAATTTCCTTTGTGTCAACGAAGCTGGTTAAAGCGAATGAGGAGTTAATTCCAGCAATCAAGGAAATCGGTTTTCCTGTGGTGATGAAAGTTGTTGGACCGGTACATAAAACAGAAGTTGGAGGAGTTGCGGTCGGTATTGCTTCGATGAGTGAAGCAGAGGCAAAATTTGCGGAATTAATGAAAATAGAAGGGGCAGAAGGTGTGCAAATTCAACCGGTGGCCGACGGTGTGGAATTATTCTTCGGAGTGAAATTTGAGAAAGATTTTGGGCATATCATTGTTTTCGGTCTTGGGGGCATTTTTGTTGAGTTGCTAAAAGATGTGCAAATGTGTTTGGCTCCTATAACCACTGCAGAAGCAATGGAAATGGTCGAAGGAATACGAAGCAAAGCAATACTGGAAGGATTTCGTGGAAAACCTTCAATCGATAAGGTTTCTGTTTGCAACATTTTGTTACGAATTTCAAATCTTGTTCAAATTGCACCTGAAATTGTGGAAATGGACATAAATCCAGCATTTGGGAATGGTGGAAAGATTTTAGCAGTCGACGCAAGGATAAAAATTCAAACAACAAAATGAAAATTTAAAAAAAGAGTATTTTGTCCGATTTAATGTTTTGAAATAATTTTGTAATTTGATTAATTAAAAAGGTGATAAAATGGAGGAACTTTATATTAAACTTTTGATGGATGACCATTCGATTATCGAAAAGGCATTGGTCATCTTTGAGCGACAATTAGAGAAAAGCAAAAAGAATTGGTCTGCAATTAGCACTTTGTTGGATGTACTTTGGGATTATGGCGAGACTTGCCATAATATGAAGGAAGAAAAAGTTTATTTCCCGTTGCTGCTCGAAAGAGGAATGCCACCACAAGGACCTGTGGCGGTTATGCTTGCTGAACATCAGAAAGAGCGTGATTACTTGAATAAATTGAAGAGTTTACTTCCCGAGGCGAAGCAGAACAAAGAGCTTGAACAGGAATTTTCAAACATATTTGGCGAGTATTCTGCTTTGACAAAAGACCATATCTGGAAAGAGAATGATATACTTTATCCGATGGGAAGAAAATTTGTTCAGCCCGATGATGTACCTTATCTTGCAACGGAATTCAAAAGGATTGAACAGGAATCGCTTGGTGTTGGAGCCTATACTCGATACAAGACACTTGTCGATGCTTTGGAAAAGGAAACAGGCGAACGAATTAATCTGCTTGCATCTCTTCCCATTGATGTTATAAGCGATATGCTGGATGCTCTGCCGGTTGAGTTAACTTTTGTCGATGCAGAAGATAGAGTAAGGTATTTTAACAAACTGGATAAAGACAAAATTTTCTCGCGAACGCTATCTGCGGTTGGACGCTTGGTTCAGCAATGTCATCCACCAAAAAGCATTCATTTGGTCAACAAGATAATTCAAGAGATGAAGGAAGGAAAGCGAGACCAAGCAACTTTTTGGATACATTTTAATGGAATGTATCTTTTTATAGCCTACTACGCAGTTCGAGATGAAAATGGGAATTATCGTGGCGTTGTCGAAATGGTTCAGGATGTTAATCCTTATCGAGCGTTGGAAGGCGAAAAACGTTTACTTGATGAAAGTTAAAATATAGGTGTATTATGAGAAATTTCTCTATTCAAAGAGTTATGGATATTGCGATTAAAGCAGAAGAAAAAGGGATGCAAGTTTACGAAAAACTTGCCGAGAAGTTTTCTAATAAGCCTGAAATGGCGGAAGCATTTTCGCTACTTGCTCGCGATGAGCAAATCCACTTATCTCAGTTTATGCAACTGAAAAATTCACTCGAAGCCAAAGATATTTCTTTCGACGAAGTAAATAGTGAATTGCTAAGTCAAATTGGCTTGGAAAGATATTTCGACAGGTTTGCCTCAATTGATGACAATGTTTTGGAAATCTTGAAATTAGCGTATGAGTTCGAAAAGGACACCTATTTGTTTTATTCCGCTATTAGGGATGTTGTTGGCGAAAACGAAATTTTGAACTCGATAATCGCAATAGAAAAATCTCATATGGTCAAACTCTTTAACTATATTCTTTCTGAACAGAAGTTCAGAGGGATTGCCGATAAGTTTTAAGATTGGTTAAGAATAAAAGTCAACTACTTTTGCATCGAGCGCGCGTTCGAGGATGAATTCTAATGTTTGTTTGTGGTGCTCATTGCTTTTATAATTTTCGAGGGCTTGAAGATTTTCGAATTTGGAAATCAAAACCAAATCGTAGGCTCTTGGGTCGTTCAACGAGTTAATGCCAACTTCGTAGTATATTATTTCGGGAATTAAGTGTGGGAGCTTTTCCAATCGTTCCTTGATTTCTTTTGCGATTTCGTCCTTCTTTTTCCCTTGAAATTTTTCTTTTAGTTTGAAAATGACAATGTGATTTAACATATCATCTTTCCAGTTTAATTATTGAATACCGAGAGACAAATCCGCTTGTGGCAATCACAAAGTAATTTCCCGAGGGCAGTCGATAGCCATCGTCTGTTTTACCGTCCCATTCCAGATGTAACTTTCCCGTTGCTTCGAAGGCGTTCCAAAGCTTGCGGACTAATCGACCTTGGGTGTCGAATATTTCGACCGAAAGGTTTGTTTCGGGTTGTGTTTCTATTTCGATATGAGTTGAACTGCTGGTTGGGTTTGGAAACACTTGGATATTAATTTCTTTTGCAATATTTGGCTTTGTTTCGACGACATCGAGCACTTTTTCGATCTGGAAGTCCCAAATACCTCTGCCATAGGTGGCACAGCGAAGTGTTTTAAGTTCGGGAAGGTATTCTAAATCCCAGAAAATCTGGTCTGGGCAATTTTCCCCGCTCAAAGAATACCAACGCCGTTCAGCGAAATGATAAACAAAAGGACCGATTTCGGTCGCAGCGAAGAGCAGCGATTCGTCCTCGTTAAATTCAACATCGTAGAACATTGTCGAGGGAATTGAGTTGTCGAGCGGGACAAAAGTCGCCCCGTTATCGTAAGAGATGTACACACCTTTGGTAGAGTAGCCGCTTCCAGCAACCACGATTTTGCCAAACTGAAGCCGGGAAGGGAGAATTTTGGTTCCGTATAAATAATGATTACCGGGTCCGGAAAAATCTGGTGTCATTTCCCAATTAATACCTTCGTCGGTGGAGCGGAAAAATTTTCCGTCGTTAGTGATTGCGTACCAAACTTTGCGGTCGAAAGGGGAAATTGCAAGATATGTTAATTGCCGATTTATTTTGTCTTGTGCAAAATTGAAAGGTAGAACTTCGTAGCCCATACTGTCCATGCTTTCGAAATATTTCAATTTGTAAATGAAGGAAGCAGGTTGCGATTGAGAAACTTCATTGTCGCCACCAACTAAGTATGCATATATCGAAGTGTCGGGGTCGGGAACTATCGGAGGCATCCACAAAAACCGCCTGCCAACGAAATTCCAGGTTTTCATTAATGATTGTTCCATATTAGGCTGAACCACCAGCATTGCAAAGCCGGGGTAAACTCCCCAAAGATGAAATCCACCATTGCTTGAGCAAAGGTGTCCGTAATCGCCGCTTATAAGTTGAGAAAAAGAGAGAACCTTTCCCGAATCATTTAGGCATCGCTGTAAACCTTGGTCTTGGCTTCCGGCGAAAAGGATTTTGCCTTTCTTCTCGTAGGTGTAAATCGAATAATATTGAGAAATGTTTAAATTTTTTAAGGAAAGATTTTTAACCATTGTAGGTTGGTAGTATCCTCTTTTGAATTGCAAAAGGTAAAGCCCACCGTCGGTGCAGGCAAAGACATAGTCAATAAAGTCCTTTTGTTTTTCGTCCCACTTGCGAATACTTAGAATTCCTGGGATATCGGCGTGTAGTTTTGTTTCGGGCTTGGAATAGTATTCCGTCCAAGAATTCAGCCGATTCCAATGCAGAGCATTGTTGGTGCTGCAATAAAACTCAACTTGTCCGAAATAAACATTTTGTTGAGTATAATAAGGGTTTAAAAATGGTAGTTGCGAGACTTCGAAGCTATTGACTTCGAATGGGTAAAAATTGAGTTTGCCTTGTTGGGTAAAGGTTTTCCCGCCGTTGGAAGAATAGTAAAAGTTGGTTTGAACATTGTTCCCGACCACGCCAAGGTAAATATTCACATTATTCCCCGATGTACTTCCCCGAACCATTACCCTTTCGGTATATTTGTCGATAAAAGAATTTATGCTGACGATGTTGAAATTGTCCTGTGCATCAACTGTGTAGAGTGTATCTTTGACGGCGAAGTAGAGAATGTTTTTGTCGTACCGGGGAGCCCAAATATCGCAAAGGAGAGATTTGCTGTAATCCAGATAAAGCGAGTAAATCGGGACGAATGTTTGGGCAAAGTCAGTCGATTTATAAAGGCTGACCATACTCTTCCAAGCTTTCATATCCCATTCAGTAAGCAGAACATATACGTTCTGGTTCAATGTTACCTGCCCGCGAATTGTCCATCCCCATTTCTCTGCGTTGTCGAAACCTTTTGCCTTTGTCCAAGTTGTTCCGTAATCGTCGGTGTAATAAACCGAGGATGGCGAATTTGCAACTACGACAACACGGCGTTTGCCTTCGACAAAAAGAATCCGAACCATACGTGGATTAGGGAACCGATGTGAGTTATTCATACAGACCCAGTCGTTGCCGTTGATTGAGCCGCGCCAAATGTTCCCACCCGCCGAAGCAAGGAAAATTGTCCAGTCGTTCGTGTCGATGTCAAGAGTATGCACCCTTCCAGCTTGGTTGTTGCTTCCCTTTTCAATCCATTTACCAATGATGCGACCATTTGCATAGGAATTTTCGAGTGTAGCATCCAGATTGCTTTTACTGGTGGACTTATGGAAAGTTTCCTTGGCTTTGTTGTCCAAAATCCAGTAGGGCAAGCCTTCTTCGCATTGATGCATATTCCTAATCCATTCCTCCCGCCTTCGGTGAAATTCCTCTCGCTTTTCCTGCTCCATTAATTCATTGATAATTACTTGGCTTGACGAAATTGCTGGAAGTAGAATGAAAACCAAAAGTGTTAAAATTTTTTTCATTGTTCTTTCAATTTATTCAAAACTCAAATCGCCTTCCCAGCTCTAAAAAAGAGAGAAGTATTTAAACTGATAATATTTTATTGCAATTTGGTGACGAATGTAGTGAAACAGGGTGGGTAAGAATCGAAATGCTGTTTACGATAGAATGGAGGCAAAAGCCATAGACTGATGACAGTGAGCAAGAGGAAACAACACTTGGTTTTTTCAGACATCGGATGTTTCGCAAACGTCCGATGTCTTTTAGTTAAAATATCTAATTTCATACAATATTTTGCCTTTTTTTTCATTTATTGATTTTTGGAGGTTGCGTTATGAAATATGTTATCGACGAAAAGAAACAATTTGATTTAATTAATAATGTGATACAAAAGACTGATGACATTGTCCAGTGCATAAAAAGGCAATGTCAAAACGATACAAGCTTGTATTTATCGATTACTTTGGTGCTGATGTTTTTGCATCAGGTGTCTGCCTTCCTGCCGATGTATTTCAAAGTGAAGAAGCACAAAAATATAGATTTCGATTTATTGCTTTCCTTCGAGCAAACGCTAACCAACTTGACCGAAGAGTGGAAAAATTTTGACCAGAATAAAGAAAATTTCTTCACTGCATGGGATGAATTTCTCTCTGTTTGGCAAAAAATTTATGATTTAGTCCAAAAACAGCCAGATGCATTCGATTTTTACAAATTTTATCTCAATTAAATCAATTGTTTTGTTTCACTTTCGTCCTATCTAATTATTTTGGAGAATAATGAAGAAAATAATAGCGAAAAATGGTTTTGGGTTTACTCTTTTTCCACCTGTAATTAAGTCATTGATTTTAATCAATGCAATTATCTTTTTTCTCGATGTATTCTTTTTTGGAATTTATCGCATTGGCGATGTTCCTTTGATTTACTACTTTGCCAAATATTTTTACCTTCAACCAATAGAAAGCGGGAACTTTTACATTTGGCAATTAATCACCTACCAATTTATTCACGGTGGAGTGTGGCATCTGTTTTTCAACCTGTTCGCCTTGTGGATGTTTGGAGTCGAATTGGAATCGATTTGGGGCAGTCGCAAGTTTTTGACTTTCTACTTGCTTTCGGGAATTGGAGCTGGTTTGTTCCAGTTGTTTGTGGCTCCGCTTTTTTCCGAGCCATTACCCACTATTGGTGCTTCGGGGGCTATTTTTGGCGTTCTCGCAGCGTATGGATTTACATTTCCCGACCGACCAGTATTTATGTTCCCAATTTTCATTCCAATTCCTGCTAAGTTTTTTGTAATCTTGTATGCAGGGTTGGCATTTTTGCTGGGGATAACAGGTTCAGCGGGTAATGTTGCCCATATTGCACATCTTGGCGGTGCTGTTACTGGTTTTCTTTTGCTCAAATTAGGCGATAAGATTGGAATCTATCGACTTGTGAATAGATTAACCGGCGGGAGTGCTTACCATCCTTACGAAACTTATGGCGGGGAATACTTTGTCCGAAAGCCACGCTATCGCCAGCGTGAGCCTTTTATCGAAGAGCCGCCATATTACGAGATTTATGACGAACCAAGCAAAAAGCAACCTAAAAGCTACTTTACGTTCGAAGGCGAGGAAATTACCCAAGAAATTGTCGATAGAATTTTGGACAAAATTGCTGAACGTGGCTATCAAAGTTTGACTGAAAAAGAAAAAAGAATACTTTTGGAACTCAGCAAAAAACTTTAGTATCTTGTTAAACAACGAAATGATTTAATATGCCATACACTCGTAGGATTTCGCGTCAGGTCAATGTTGGAGGGATTCCCGTAGGCGGGGGAGCCCCAATTTCTGTCCAAACAATGACCAAAACAAAGACTGCTGACGTCGAAGCAACTGTTGCTCAAATCAAAAGGTGTCAGGAAGCAGGAGCCGATATTGTCCGTGTTACTGTTAACGATAAATACGCAGCCGAGGCAATTCGGGAGATTGTTCGGCGGGTGGACATTCCAATAGTTGCCGATATTCATTTCAATCATATTTATGCCCTTGCAGCAATCGAGGCTGGGGTTGCAAAGGTTCGAATAAACCCCGGCAACATTGGTTCTTTGGACAGGATTAAAGAAGTCATCGAAGCTGCAAAGAAGCGACGAATACCAATTCGGATTGGTGTCAACAGTGGCTCTTTGGAGAAGGATTTGCTCGAAAAACACAGCTATCCCACTGCCGAAGCACTTTTCGAAAGCGCAATGCGACACGCAAAATATTGCACCGACCTTGGCTTCGAAGATATTGTGATTTCCGTTAAAAGCACCAACGTAAGACTGATGATAGAAGCCTACCGCTACATTGCTCAGGAGACGGATTATCCTCTCCATCTTGGAGTTACCGAGGCTGGAAGGGAAACCGTTGGGACTATCAAATCGGCTGTGGGAATTGGAACACTGCTTGCCGAAGGCATTGGCGACACGATTCGTGTTTCGCTTACTGCTGAGCCCGAAAAGGAAGTTGAGGTCGGGAAAGAAATACTTCGTTCGTTAGGTTTAACACAGCGAACTGTGGAGTTGATTTCCTGCCCCACTTGTGGACGACTCGATGTGGATTTGTTCAAAATTACAGCGGAACTCGAACAAAAGCTCAAAAACATAAAGAAGCCCGTCAAGGTTTCCGTTTTGGGTTGTTCAGTCAATGGTCCCGGAGAAGCCCGCGAAGCCGATATTGGGATTGCCGCGGGCAAAGGCGGCGGATTGCTGTACATCAACGGCGAAATCGTTCGCAAAGTCAAGGAAGAAGAGATAGTCAACGCTGTTTACCAAGCCGTGATGGAATTCCAACCAAAAGAAACGCATTCGTGAAGAAAATTTTGAAGTCTTTTGCACAAGACATCGGATGTTTTTGAAACATCCGATGTCTTGCATTGGAAAAGCCTCCGATATCAAGAGTAATCTGTTTACTTTACTTTTATCACACTATCCCAAGTTCCTTTTTTAGCAGAAAAGGACTTTACTTTTTTGAGAAAATTAAATTTAACATTTTGTACACAAGGCGGGCGGTGGTTAGGTCGGGGTAGTGGAGTTTCTTTATGGGGGCAAGTTCAACGACATCGAAGCCGAGAATTTGCTTGCCTTGGACTATTATTTCCCGAATTATGTTCAGAGCGTCGGAATAAGTAAAACCATCAGGTTCGGGGGTGCCGGTCGAAGGCATTACGGTTGGGTCGAAGAAATCTACATCGAAAGTAACATAAACCTGCTCGGATAGCGATTCCACAAGCTGTGATATCCAATTGCTTCCGTAATGGTTTTGCTTAATCTTTGAAGCAAAATATGTCTTGATTCCGGATTTTTCGATAAGTTCAGCTTCTTCTGAACAGAGTGCTCTAATACCAACTTGGACAAGCCTTTCGGGCGGGAAAAACTCGATGATTCTCGCCATAACGCAGGCGTGGGAAAATGGATTGTCTTCGTAAACAACTCTCAAGTCGGAGTGGGCATCGAATTGAAGCAAAGACATATTGGGGAATCTCTCGAAAAAAGATTTAACAATTGGTAAGGTGATTGTGTGTTCGCCACCAAGCGAGACAAGAAACTTCCCGTCTTTCAATATTGTTTCAACTGTTTTTTCAATCAAGGAAAGGCTTTCCATTTGGCTTAGATAGTCGAATTGCAGAGGTTTAATCGTAGCGATGCCTTTTTCGAAGCAGAGTTCCCGTTTGGTCTCGTCGTCGTAGAACTCGACATAGGCGCTTGCTTTAAGAATTGCCCGAGGTCCTTTGCGAGTTCCTTTGCCATAGCTGGTTGTTGCTTCGTAGGGAACGGGGAGAATTAAAATTTGTGAATTTTCGTAATTCGAATACTCTTCTTCTATTGCCAAAAAATTATTTGCTTTGTTAAGAGTTTCCATATTTTACCGACTTAAATTCATAATTTTGCTAATTTAAATAATGTAAAATGATTTTAAAGGATAGATACACAAAATATTTTTTACTTTTGATATCTGGATTGTTTATCCTCCGAGTGATTTTGCTTGGGCAATTCAATCTTGTTCCACAGGAAGCATACTATTGGCTTTACATCCAGAAGCCCGCTTTAAGTTATTTCGACCATCCGCCTGTTTGTAGTTACACTATTGGCATTTTCACATACCTTTTTGGGAATACCGAATTTGGGGTTCGTTTCGGTATGCTGCTCTATTCGCTTGGGACATCGATTTTTGTTTTTCTTTTGGGTAAGAAGATTTCAGGCTCTACTCGATTTGCTTTCCTTAGCGTAGTGTTTTTGAATCTTACAGTGTTTTTCAATCTTCACTCTGTTGTGGCAACGCCCGATGCCCCGCTTCTTTTCTTTTGGTCTGCTTCGATGTATTTTTATTTCAAAGCGATTAACGAAGGAAACAAATCGAGTGACTGGCTTCTTGCGGGAGTCTTTGCTGGCGCTGCACTGGCAAGTAAATATACTGCCTTCTTCCTTTTCTTTTCGTTGTTCCTTTATTTGATTTTGACAAAAAACTGGAAGGAATTTCTCAATTGGAAGCTATGGCTTTCGGTTTTAGTTGCCTTACTTGTTTTCTCGCCTGTTATAATCTGGAATTTCCAAAATGGATGGGCTTCGTTCCTATTTCAAACGTCACACCGAGCCAAAGGCGTCCGTTCCTTCGGTTTTAATTACTTTTTCCAACTCATCGCAAGCCAGATTTTCGAACTAACCCCGTTATTCTTTGTTTTGCTCTGGATAATTCTGTGGAGAATAATAAAAAGGTTTACTGCATTATCAAAAGAAAAGCTTTTTTTAGCCTGCTTTGCGTTTCCAGTCGTTTTGTTTTTCTTTGCAGTTAGTTTCACATCGCTTGTGAAAATGAACTGGATTCTGCCTGCGTATTTATCATTTATGCTATTGGTGGCTGATTACTACGAAACTTTGTCGACCAAAGGCAAGAAGGTTTTTAACTCCGTCGGCGGCTCAACGAGTCTTGGGCTAATTCTTTTGACTTTGATAATTATTGTCTTTCCAGTTGTACCAATAGAAAAAGGCGATACTTGGACTGGATGGCGGGAATTGGCAAGCAAAGTTGTTCAACTGAAAAGCGAAATGGACAAGGAGAAACCTACTTTCATATTTTCGAATGAATACAAAATTCCTGCTGAACTTGCCTTTTACACTCCATACCGAGAACACATACTTGCCGAGAATGTTTATGGTAAGCCCGCATTGCAATTCGACTTCTGGTTCGATGTCCACAAATTTTCGGGTTGGAATGCTTTGTTCATCTACTCCGATTTTAATCCCTTTGGCGAATTTAAACGATTGGAAGAATACTTCGAGAGGGTAGAATTTCACGAGGAATTACAAATCGTGCGCCGTGGAATTGTCTTTCGCCGATTCTTTATTTACAAATGCTACAATTACTTGCCAAATAAAAAAATACCCACTGAGGTAAAGTATATTTCAAAATGGCTGAGGGAAAATTAAAAGCGTTTGGTAATAGCTCAATAAAGGCCACCCAATATTTAAACTTTAAAAATTTATCATTATTCGCCCATACAAGTTAATTTCAGACATCGGATGTTTCAAAAACATCCGTTGTCTTTATGTTATGAATCTCGTTTGGGTCACGAACGAGGGTTATTCGGACAAGCCACCAAATAATATAATAGCTCGTAGGGGTGAATAATTATTCGCACATACAAATTTTCTCAGACATCGGATGTTTCCAAAACATCCGATGTCTTTCCGTAACAAATCCAAGAAATCGGGTTTCTCGTTAAAACACAAAATGATTTATATTGAATGTTCTTGTTTGTTAAATAAGCATTGATTTTTGGCGTTCGGTTAAGTATTTATCGTAGTCGCGTAGGAAAAGTTCCAATCCCTTGTCGGTAAGTGGATTTTTCAGGGATTGCATCAAGACATTGTAGGGGACGGTAGCAATATCGGCGCCGGCGCGTGCAGCCTCGACGATATGGAGCGGATTACGAACAGATGCTGCAATGATGAGGGAATCGTAGCCTTGAACATCCCAGATTTCGCAAATATCGTTGAGGATGGCTATTCCATCGTATGCAATGTCGTCCAATCTGCCTAAGAATATTGAAATGTAAGAAGCACCAGCGTTTTGGGCTGCAATTGCTTGTGTTGCCGAAAAAATTAGCGTCACGTTTGTGGGTATCCCACGCTTAGTTAATTCCTTCACTGCTGCAAGTCCTTGTGGAATCATCGGAATTTTGATTGTGGCTTCGGGAAACCATTCGATTATCTGCTCAGCTTCGCGAATCATCCCATCTTTGTCAGTGGAAATTACCTCGACGGAAACGTGTCCACCAACTAATCTGTGGATTTCCAGTATCCTCTGTTTGAAATCCACGCTTGGGTCTTCTTTTGCAAGCAGGGAAGGGTTTGTAGTTACTCCCCGAATTATCCCAAGTTCGGCAACTTCTTTGATTTGTTCTAAATTGGCTGTATCTAAATATAGTTCCATAGTTAAACCAAAAAAATGCAATTTACGAATTTTCTACTTTTTTGACAATTTTAATTTTAAAACTATAAAATACTTCGATAAAATCAAAAGTGCAAGCAAACCAATGGTGATATATAGAACTATTCGAGATTGAAATGGAATTATGTTGGCTTTAAGAACAAAATCCTCGGGAAGAACAAAGAAAAGGAATGGACTGATGACGCTCGTTGCTGGATTTGCAATGTCCATATCCTTTTTAACAAAGTTGTAAATTAATAACCAAAGGATAACCCAAAGAAGAAGAATTATAGGTTGGATGAGAAGAAGAACACCAGCAGATGTAGCCAGTCCTTTGCCGCCTTTGAATCGAAGGAAGAGGCTAAAGTTGTGTCCCAAAACAACAGAAAACGAAGCAGCAAGAATTGCGAAATCGTCATCGGGAATTAAATGTCTGCTTATCAATACAACAGAAATTCCTTTTAGGAAATCGAACAGAAAGACGAGAAAGCCGACCCACTTTCTCCCCGTAACTTCGTAGGAGTTCATTGCTCCAACATTTCCGCTTCCTTCCTTGCTTATATCTTTGCGGAAAAATAAGCGAACAATTATGTATGCAAATGGTATTGAACCTACGATATATGACAGTGCAAATATGATTAGATATTTACTCATTATAACTTTTTCTATGTTTTAAATAATACTCTAACAAGTTTTTTGTTGAAGAGTTAAGAGCATTTAAAGTTTTTCCTGCCTCGATTTCTTTTAATATCGATTTAGCAAGTTGTTTGCCGAGTTCCACACCCCATTGGTCGAAAGAATTGATGTCCAGAATAACACCTTCGACAAATACTTTATGTTCGTATATAGCAAGCAAAGAGCCAAGAGTTTTGGGGGTGAGCTTGCGAAGCAGAATGGTTGTCGAAGGTCGATTACCGGGGAATACTTTGTGTGGTAGAAGTTCCATTTTCTCCAATGGGTCAAGGTTTGAATTTTCCAGTTCAAGGGCAACTTCTTGCCGTGTTTTGCCTTTCATAAGTGCTTCGCTTTGGGCAATTAAGTTGGCAATCAACACATCGTGGTGATTTGTAAATGGGTGTTCAGGTTCAACACAAGCAAGAAAATCTATTGGGACGATATGGGTTCCCTGATGAAGCAATTGGAAGAATGAATGCTGGCTGTCGGTCCCGATTCTTCCCCAAACAATCGGGCTGGTAGGATAATCGATTTCGCTTCCGTCGCTGGCAATGCGTTTTCCATTGCTCTCCATTATGAGTTGTTGAAGATAATCGGGTAGTAGTTTCAACCGCAAATCGTAGGGAATAATGCCGTAGGTATTGTATTTCCAGAAATTGGTGTACCAAATGGAAAGCAGACCCATCAAAACGGGGATGTTTTTTTCGAAAGGTTCAGTTCTAAAATGTTTATCGATTTGGTGGGCTCCTTCGAGAAGCTTCAGAAAGTTTTCGTAACCAAGATAAAGAGCAATAACCAATCCAATTGCACTCCACAACGAAAAGCGACCACCGACCCAGTTCCAAAAATGAAACATATTTTCGGGTGGAATACCAAAAGCTTTGCAGGCTTCTTCATTGGTAGAAATTGCAATAAAGTGTTTCGCGATATCTTTTTCGTTACCGTTTGTATTTTTCAGGAACCATTCCCTTGCTGTTGTTGCATTGAGCAAAGTTTCCTGTGTTGTGAAGCTTTTGGATGCAATAATAAACAAGGTTCTGCTGGGAACGACTTGGCTCAAAGTTTGTGCGATATCCAAGCCATCAACATTCGAAACAAAATGAACATTTATGTTCGGTTTTCGGTATTCTTTAAGAGCATCGCAAACCAAGCGGGGACCAAGGTCTGAACCGCCAATGCCGATGTGGACAATGTCGGTAATTCTTTCGCCGCGATAGCCGCGCCAGAATCCGCTATGAATCATTTCGGTGAAATTGCGCATTTTTAGGAGTACAGCATTGACTTTTGGAACAACATCCCAACCATCGACTTTGATTGGGCGGTCTTCGAGATTTCGCAAAGCAGTGTGCAAGGCTGCTCGTTTTTCGGTGAAATTGATTTTCTCGCCATTGAACATTGCTTCGATTTTTTCGGGCAATTTTTGTTCGGTTGCCAAGTCGATTAAAAGGCGTATTGTTTGTTCAGTGATAAGATTTTTGGAAAAGTCGAAAAGTATGTCGTCGAACTCCAACGAGAACTCTTCGGCTCGATTTGGATTCGCATCGAAAAGCTCTCGCAAGGATGTTCTTGCGATAACTCTTTGGTGGTCAAAAAGTTTTTGCCAGCTTTTTGTTTCCGTTGGTTTCATTTTGTTTAAACAATAAATAACAAAAATAAAAGTTTTTAGTTTATAAAAGAAATTGAAATGAAAAAATGGCAATATTGAAAATTGGCAATAAGATTCAGATAGAGGATGCAGTTGTTTTGGCTCCGATGGAAGATGTAACAGAAAAGCCATTTCGCTTGATTTGCAAAGAATATGGAGCCGATGTTGTCTATTCAGAATTCATTTCGAGCGAAGCATTATATCGAAAAGTTGAGAAATCAATTAAGAAAATAGATTTCGACGAGGCGGAAAGACCAATCGGTATCCAAATCTTTGGAGCGAATGATGAACCAATGGTTGAATCGGCGAAACTGGTCGAAAGTTTTTCGCCCGACTTTATCGATATAAATTTTGGTTGTTGGGTGAAAAACGTGGTCCGCAATAATGCTGGGGCGGCGATGCTGAAGACACCGAAGAGGATGCAAGAACTTACCCGCCTTGTGGTAGAGAGTGTGAAGTTGCCTGTTACGGTTAAAACTCGACTTGGCTGGGACCGACAAAGTATCGCGATAGTCGATGTTGCAAAGATGCTCGAAGATGCTGGCATCGCTGCGATTGCGATTCATTGTCGAACACGCGAAGAAGCCCACAAATCCCAAGCCGATTGGTCGTGGATTGCTAAAGTGAAACAAAATGTGAACATCCCAGTAATCCTGAATGGGGATGTAAAAACTCCGCAAGATGTAAAAAGGGCTTTCGAGGAGACTGGTTGCGACGGCGTTATGATTGGCAGGGCTGCAATCGGGAATCCATTTATTTTTCGTGAAGCCAAAGAATACCTTCGCACAGGTAAAATTCCCGACCCACCAACAATTTCGGAGAGAATTGAGGTGTGTTTGAAACATTTGCGTTTGAACATAGCCAACAAAGGCGAACACTATGGTATCATCGAATTTAGAAAGTTTTATAGTGGTTATTTAAAAGGCTTGCCCGATTCAAGCAAAGTCCGCTCGAAATTAGTTGTTTCCGAATCCTACAACGAAATCGAAGATTTGTTGAATCAATATAAGCTGGAACTTGAACAAAAAATGTCTGAACAATGTAAAGAAGTTGAAATTTCGTAGTGGCGACCTGCCGGTCGCCCAATGTGCCTGGATTTTCGGTGCAGACACATAGGTCTGCCCATAAGGTAATGACGATGGAGTGGAAAGAGTAAGGAGTTATTTTTTAGTAGGGGCAGATAATTATTTGCCCTTACAAGATATTAAATCATTTGGTGTTTTACCTGAAAACCAGTTTTCTTGACCCTAACTGAATTTGTTACGGAAAGACATCGGATGCTTTCAAAACATCC
>Ga0207433_10005025_pt1 | contig 23919 bp, 22 predicted proteins | sample YelNatPaOPGAMG01_FD_187559 | JGI IMG/M metagenome (GOLD analysis project Ga0207433, IMG submission 187559) | Hot spring thermophilic microbial communities from Obsidian Pool, Yellowstone National Park, USA - OP-RAMG-01 (SPAdes) (version 3) | ecosystem: Environmental > Aquatic > Thermal springs... | reverse complement strand
TATTTGCATTCTCAACTTCACTTGCCAATTTTGATAGAGTATCTACTTTTCCTTCAATTTTATATTCTGTAATTGTCTTTCTCATATTCTCTATAGCACCATAAACTATTCTCCTTGCTATCTTCATTCTCTTTATTGGATCAATGTAATGCTCAACTTGTTTAACTAACAATTCACCAGAAATTAACTTCTCTCTCGGATAAAAACTTCCATCATAAAATCCATAATAGTTGAAGAAGTGAATAGGAACCCCTTTCTGTGCAAAGTAATGTATAACTCCAGAACTAATAGTTAAGGGCCCATGTGCATATAACTGTTGGACACTCTCTATTGGTAAAGGTCTTTTTCCACCTTTATTTATGAAATAGATCGTATTTTCCTGTCTTTCCAGTATTCCTTCTGAAACAATGTGAAAGTTCTTCTTCATATAAACACCTAATCAACCCAACATAATTCATAGTATGAGCACTTTTTGCAGTAAGGTTTTCTTATAGGTTCTGGTGGTTTTGGTTTAGAGATGATTTCATTGATCTTTAATAGCGCATTTTCAATCTCTTTTTCTGATTCCTCGGTAAGTGTAATCTCTTTTACTTTTCTTATGAGTGGATAATTTAGCACGGCCCTTGTATTTGTGATTCCTTTTTTCTTTAAGTAATAAAGGTAATACAGAACCTGCATTTCATGTGCCTTCTCCACCTTTGGTGATTTCTTTATTTCATGGATTTCTATACGATCTCCTTTTCTTATAAAGTCTATTGCAATTTTATTATCTATTAGTTCATCTTTTCTTTCTCTTTCATATGTTGCATCATTTATCAATTTACCAACTGCAACAAGATCAGAGTTAGATTCCATAGAAAGAAAATGAGAGAAAAACCATAGTTTAGTTTGGCAAATATACATGTAGTTAATCTGAGTTCCTGTGATTAATATTTCATAAAACTTTTCTACCATATGTAATCCGAAATTTGGGGTTCTTTCATAACGAATCCTTTTTCAAAGGAATAATCATTATCCCCAATCCATCTTTTTCCATGGTTGTCTATTTCAATAATCTTGGGCCCATTTATCTTTTGAAAGTATAACGAAAAAGTAAACATCCTCCAAATATAGTTGAGTCTTTTTATGTTTGTTAATTGGCTAAAACGTTCTTCATATGATGACTTACTTAATTGGGCAAAGTATGTATTGTAGTATTCGCTGAATTTATACGTATCAAGAGTAATTTTATTATCATTTCTCTCATATGATTCACTGAATCCGAGGGTATCTAAGATTTCTTTAATTTTTTTACCAGTATCATATTTATTTTCCCCAATTATATACTCATTTTTAATTCGGACTTTTCCTTTGAAAAATAAATCAATAGCTTTATTTTCAATCAGTTTATTATGCCCAACCTTTTCAAAGTTGAGCATTTTTATATCTTCAAGAATTTTGGTGCTAACTGATCCATATTTCAAATCTACACGGAGTTTTGGAATGATTTTTTCAAAGTATTTGTCTATAGTATCTGAGTCGTTCAGTTCGCTTGGATGAAAGTGTATTCCAAGGTCTTTACATTCTCTATAAATTCTATCCATAGTTGAACTTTTCTCTGTAACGTAAAGGATAGAAGTTTCGTTAATAGATTCTCTGTTAATTCTCCCCATAATTTGTACTATGGATTCTGGAGGGGCTCTTTCCCTAATTCCAACATTAAAATCAAGATCAACACCAGCCTCTATAGATTGTGTAGAAACAAGAATTTTCTTTTCATTGTCTTTTTTACTAAGTGTCTCCAAGATTTCTAATCTACGTGGATAAAGCAAGGTGCTATTTAGTAGATTGATTTGTATATTTTTACCAAGCTTTTCTTCCAATTTTTGATAAACATATATACTCCCTTTAATAGTATTCATTACAATAAGTACTTTTTGATTAGCATCCACTAATTCAATTGTTTTTTCAACGATTGCATCTTTTTCATCTTCTTGTGCTTTCAAAGTTTCTATTTTTACTCGCTTCTCAAAATATTTAGACTCCTCCTTTATCTCGGATTTTGCTATAATATCTGCAACCATATCTTTTTCTTTTAGGAACATATCCAAGCGGGGTAATGTCGCAGACATTAAAATAAAATAAGTATTGAATAATTTTCCGAATTCTGTAAGGACTTTTATAATTGCTTCCCAATATCTTTTTGGAAAGTACTGTACTTCATCAAGTATAACAACAGAGTTTGCAAGTGCCCATGTTTTTAATACAGCGCTCTTTTTATTTGAAAATATAATATCAAAGAATCTTACAGAACTCATAGCAACTGCAGGAAAATTAAAAGTTTCTATATTTAATGAGTGTTTATAATCTGCAGACTCATTATCTTGATCTGCATTAGTTTCTGTTGCTTCAGAATATGTGTGAATTGCTTTGAGATCCTCATCAAATATCTTTTTAAGAATGAGCGAATTTTGTTCAATTATGTTAATGTATGGGAAAACATAGAATATTCTTTTTAGATTTTTTTTCTCAGCCAACTCAAGTGCTACAGATAGAGATGTTAAGGTTTTCCCTCCGCCTGTTGGAAGGTAAAGAAAAAATACTCTTTTTTCAGGATGTTTTACCAAGCTTTCATTAACTCTATTAATAGCCATTTGCCTGAATTTTCCTCTATAATTGCAAATTTCTTTACTTTGATTTAATTTTTCAATGTGTTCTTTCAACCTTTCTTTATATTTAATGATTTTAGCTGGTGTAATCATCATTTCTTCTACATTTATATTTTCAATTTGGTTCCCGAAAGACGTAGCCAGCATATCCGATGTTTTGAGGCATGAATAAAATAATCGATATAGAAAATAAAGCTCGTACTTTATCTTTGCTTTTTTTATACCAGAAAGAATCATTTTATAATATTCACTTATCTCTGGTTGGTAGATATTCTTGTAATTTTCTATATCTACGAGGTTAGAATGATGCCTATCTATTATAGTAGAGAGCAAGAGTGAAAGTCCATAAGTTTCTTTTTCGTAGTTTTTTTCTCTTTCTAAGAGGAAACTAACAATTCTCAAAAATCCTTTTTCAGAGTGTTGAGGCAACTTTATGTTATTCTTATTATTGCAAGCCAGTGAAAGTTTTTTTTGAAATTCCTGATCTGCTTTTCCTAAATCATGAAAGTATGTTAGTTCTTTTAATATATCTAGCGCGATATCTTTTTCGGTTATATACTCAAGAAGAGGTATATCCTTTATGTACTCCTCTAGCTTTTTTAGACAAATTACAGAATAGTTTCCGTGTTCATCTAATTTTTCATCACAATGCGCGTAGAGATCATCTCTTCCAGTAGCCTCATAATAGTTATCCCAGAGTAGTTTCATCTTCTACCACTATAGATATAAATTACATTTTTACTATCAACTTGTACAAATTCTCCATTTATAGGACTCTCAAAGCTATTGGTATTTATCTCATTGGGTGAGTAAATAAATACATGCTGAATATACTTATAGGATTCATCATAAGTGTATGGATGGCTTTCCAATATTTGTATTTCTCTGCTATTGCTTACAAAGATAGACGATCGAGTAGTTTCAGTCTTTTTTGATTGTGAGGGGTAGATAGAGCTTATTTTACTTGTTCCTTCAAATAGAATGAATTTATGCTTTTTTACATCTGATATCTCAGCCCCGAATTCATTTTTGCCAAGATAAGGTGTGAATACCGCAATATTGCTGCTCAAAAGATCAAATGCCTTCTTAGTTTTTTCATTTAGCTCAACATATATTCTGTACTTAGGACTTATAAGTATCTGTTCTTTAATAATTAGTGTTCTACCAATTATTTTATTGTCTTTTTCTTTTTTCTTATCATAAGAAGCAGCCCCTGTATGATTGTTATACGTAATCATTTGCTTAATCGGATTAATGTTTAGTGGTTCAATTGCAATTTTTATATCTTTTAGTTCTTCCCACCAAGGTAATTTTTTTTCTTTAGACTTTTCGAGACCTATGATAGAACCAATAATTCCTAAAACAGTTGGTCTGGGTATGAAATAGTACGTTAAATAATACTCTCCTGCAGTATCAAATTTCCTAAAAGAAGAAAAGTCAGAAGAAAGAATGAACGAAAACAATTCACCTTCACTCATATTAAGAACTCACCTTTATCTTTTTTATTTTTACATTACCTAACTTTTTAATCTCAGATTCATCTTTAATCTCAGCTAGATCAGGGTTATAGTAGACTTCTATTTCCTTTGCGCCGAGGCCACTAAGAACTTTTACTACATTTTCAATATCTATTTCACGTTTCAAACCATTGTTCTCTTTATCGTTGCCTACTTTTATTCCGTTCTTCAATATCGGAGTTAAAGGAACGAGATTATTCCTCATATCAAATTCTGCAAATATAAGAAGTTCTGTAAAGACACCTGTTTTAGTTGTACTAGTTACATAATTTGGGCCGTTTATAAATGATTCTTTAAGAGACTGAATATCATCGAAAGAGATGTTAATTCCATTCTGCCCAACAACAGAGTTAATGAAACTATCCTTACTTAGATTATTTGGATTAATTGTGAAATCAAAAGCATAATGTGCTTCTGTTAGGCGTACTTCTGATCCCAGGGTGCTTTGAGATCCATATTTTGGTTTAGCCTCCTCTGCTCCTTCCACACCCCCTTCGTATTTTGGAGATTGAATTTGACTAACATATGTTTTTCCATTTCCCCATACATCAACCCCATAAGTTATTTGTACTGGTCCAGTGATTGAAAAATTATTTTCTTTGAGCGTGAAAGTACCTCCAAATAATCTTATATCTATGCAGCCAAGTACTTTTTTTACTAGATCTTTATCTGTTGATTTGATATCATTCTTTTCTAACATTGCTACTAGGTTTCCAACATCTCCTTCTTCATCGTAAACTCTCCACATAAGTACTTTCTCGTTTTTCATCTCTTTTAGATATTTTCTTATTGCATATTTCAAAGCCTTATCTGTAGAGTAGAACCGCCCCTCAGGTAATTTTCTTGGCCAACCTGAGAAATCCGCATTCCAGTTTGCGTCTTGCGCCCTAAGCACAACAACACCAGCTGCAAACTTTTCATACTTTTCATTTTCTTTTTTACCTTCCATTTTATCACCTATTCTTCTTTCTTACTATAAAACATTTTTGAAGCGAATGGGTCCACAAAGCCGGCATAGAAGTATGGCCTTAGCTCTTCAAAACCTTTGTCTTTGTTCTTTGGCACGAAAGAAGATGCACAGATAGCACCCCATTTAGAGAGGTATGGTTGTTTTATTTCATGCTGATATCTTTCAAAGGTTCTAGTAAGAACCCCTAACACATCTGAAATCTTCCCTGCGTTTATAAAAGGCTCCAATTCCAATCTTGGTTCTTTAGCTTTAGAAAGACCGATAAGATATCTATAGAAAGCACCAGCACAATAAGCCCATTCTTCATCACTTAACTCTTGCGTTTTATCCATATTAATAACTTCTTCAAAAACCTTTCTTAGTTCATTTAGTTCTTTCATATTTTTACCTCCGTCTAATACTATATTCTTAGCATTAAAAAATATCTCCAAAGGCGCAACAAAAGGCGCAGCAATAGATTTCTCAAACATCGAGATTTTCTTATTTCTAATTACATCGTGGTATTTTTGGGCTACTGCAAGATTTACAAATTCTATTATATCGCTCATAGAAAAAGAATTCTCATTTCTATATACAAATCTATACAATTGTTCTCTGAATCTATATTTTAGGTATCTCTCATACTCCCCTATACTCTTATCTTTACTGCCAAAATAGATACCTATACTAGGAGAGTATTCTTTTTTGGTTACATCTTTAACAATAGATGCATAGAAGATGCTTTCTATTTCTTTTCTGTTTTTAAACCCACTTCTAATTTCCCAACTTTCTTCATTAATACTTATCCAATTTAATTTCCACTTGAGTGAGGAAACATAATCTATCCAGATAAAATCATTTGTATTGAATATCAAATAGTGTGCCATTCTATATTCTTCTTCACCGAGATCTTCATAAATGCGGTCCATAAATTGTGAATAATTATCCTCCCCTTTAATATACTTCATGATATTTTCTGCTTCTATAACCGTTGCTTGTTCATCAATAAAAACCGGAAGAATATTTTTTGAAGCTTTTAACATTTTGTAGAATGCATTTACTTTAAACCCACACACAGGGCAGATACTTATCCGACCATATCCTTTAGTTGGGCTTACTAAAAATTTCTTTTTTTGATCATAACTATTTCCTACAACAGGATATCCCGTCTCATCTTCGTTACCACATATCTGACAGCGTTGTCTATCTTTCTCTATTGTTATTGAATTTCTGATTAATTCTTTTGAGCCTAAAAACTTTTTATAAGGGTCAACTTTATCATACAGTATTAATACATAAATCTTATCGAGTGCTTTTAACCTATCTTTCATTTCATTGATTAAATCCTTCTTTTGTTTGTGATCTTCTAGATTCTTAAAAGCTTCAAGTTTTTCTTTAAGAGATTGTTTTTCATTATCGAGTAACTCAAGAGCATTAGAAAGCTTATTTAAAAAATCATCATCTCCGAGAACTACAGTAAATTCTTGGCCTTCAGGTCCATAATATTTGCTTAGACTATTCTCAGTAGCCTTAATCTTCTTTTTAATTTTCTCTTTAGACCAACTTAAATCAGTGGGAAATATAAATGGTAAAAATGATCCTACCCCCTCCCCACTCCCTAAACGCTTATTCGGCTCATCATAAAAATTTTTACTTATGTCGGGATTATTTATTGTTGGTAATATAAGATCACGCAGTTCTTCATTCATTTTATCTAACACATCGTATTTGGATAAGATGCTAATTTCTTTTGTCTCTGGTTTGTAAACAATGAATGTGACTTTTTCATCACTTCTTTCTTCACTAGTTGCATTCAGAATGTTAGCAAAGTATACCTTATTTAAGTATTCTGGAATTTTTGGCCAGTTTTGTTCGAACCTTTCACCTAGCACAAGTTTTGCATAATTATCAACAAAATAACACATCTCTCTTAACATTTTTCTTTCACCACATTTACGAACCCAAACCCAAACGTATTTCTCTCACCGAATCCGCAATCCATGGCGAACTCGAGTATTTCTCTCCTTTTTCTATCATACTTTAGGCCGTTAAATATAAATTCCCATGTGCTACCAAAGAACCGATATTCCTTTCCATCTATCACCACATGGTTCACAGTGGATTTCTTGAAATTGAAGATCTCAAAGAGCGGAAATTCCTCTGTTTTACTACCGTAAAATTCATTGTATTTCTTGAATATATTCTCTTCAAGCTGTTTTATGAACGCTTCAAATGAGTATGTGGGCCTCCAGTATACATACTCTTTATCAGATTTTATTCCATACCTTTCATAGTTGACTTTTGGAATTCTTATTATGATGGGCGTTGCAGTGATGAGTTTAACACCATCTCTCAGTTTAGGTTGTAATACCTTCACAGATTCAACCTTAAAACTCAGATCACCTATATGTATTGATTCTTTACGATCAGTAAGAGCATCCTGAATTATTCTTATGAATCCAATATCAGGAGAGGATATAATCAAACGTCTTTTATCCTCTTCCTTAAAATTCCCTATTGGAAATATATTGGAAAAGCAGAAGAACTTGTACCCTTTTTTATTATGAAGAATACTGTAAGGGCTGTTTCGAACAAGGTTATAGACAAACCCTTGGATTTTTGTATAATAAGAGAGATCATAAGCAGCATCAGATTGAGATGATAATTCAAGCAAAAGTCTCATTGATAGAAACATTGTACGAAATATTAAAAAATACAGAGGCCGAACGGGCAGATATTTAAACATCTGCTGCGTGGATAAAACATGGAGCAGAGCATGCAGAGCCTGAGTTACCTGTCGAAGACAGCAGGGATTGGCGGGAAGATAAAGCAGAGACCAGAAGACTTCATAGTAGAGGAGATAATGCAGGACGGCACGGTACTCGAACTGAACAGAAAATACGAGCGAACAGGCGAGGGCGAATTCACGCATTTTGTCTTGCAAAAGCAGGAATGGACGACAGAAGGAGCGCTTAGGAGGATAGGCGATGCGCTGGCGGCAGGCAAGAAGAGGTTTTCCTATGCAGGCTCAAAGGACAAGATGGCGACAACAACGCAGCTGGCATCTGCCTACAAGATAGAAAAGGAAAAACTGCTTTCGCTAAATCTGAAGGGAATAACAATATTGGGCGCGTGGTACGAGAAAGACAAGGTCAGATTGGGCCAACTATTGGGAAACAGGTTTACGATAAGGGTAAGGGAGATAAAAGCAAGAGATCCTGAAAAAACAGTTTCAATGATATACGAAGAGCTGAAAGGCGAATTTCCGAATTATTTTGGCGAGCAGAGATTCGGAAGTAGCAGGAAGAACACGCACAAGATAGGCGAGTACCTCTTGCGGGGAAGGGCAGACTTGGCAGTGATGGAGTTTTTGACCGGCAGCAGGGAAAACGAGGAGAGGGAGGAAGCGAGAGACGCAAGAGAAGAACTCGCAAGGACAAACGATTTTCAGCTTGCGCTTCGCAATTTCCCAACGAGTTTGAAACTCGAGAGAAGCGTGTTGGCTCATCTTGCGAGATACCCGAGAGATTATGCTGGTGCATTGAGGAGACTTCCGAGAGCGACGCTATTGCTCTTCGTTCACGCTTTCCAATCGCATCTTTTCAACATATTGCTTTCCGAGAGGATAGAAGAGGGAGGACTAAAAGCAGAGGAAGGCGAGTATTACTGCGGAGAAACGAACGGATTCCCGGATATAGAAAAAAAGAATGGCAGATGGCTCGTTGGAAAGATGATAGGCTACGAGACAAAACTCAACGAGAGGGAAAAGCGGGTGCTTCTTGAATTCGGAATCCGCCAGGCAGATTTCAAGCTCAAGTTTATGCCAGAGATCGCGAGCGCTGGAAGCTACAGACTGCTTCTCGCACCATTAAAAGATTTTTCATTCAAGGAAGATACATTCAGGTTCTCTCTTCCGTCCGGCTCTTACGCGACCGTTGCGCTAAGGGAGTTTTTGGACGAGAAGGTGGTACGATGATAATAGAAGAAGGAACGAACTTTGAGGTTTGCAAGAATGTATTCTACAACCCAAACATGAAATTTTGCAGGAGCCTGCTCTCGTTGGCAGTAGGGGCGATAGACAAGCGATTAGTTTTATGCGATGGATTTGCAGCAACAGGTATAAGAGGAATAAGATATGCGAAAGAAAACGAGAATGTCAGCGAGGTTGTTTTCGTTGATATAGAAGACGATGCTGTCAAGTGCATAAGAAAGAACGCGCGCATGAACAAGATAAGAGCAAAGATAATGAAGGGAAACATATCGCGATTGGTATTTGACATAGTGGCTGATTTCGTCGAGGTTGATCCTTTCGGAACTCCTTCGCCTTACCTCTACGATGTTTTCAGGATATTCAACCCATTGAAAAGCGGTTATCTCTCGGTTACCGCGACAGACACAGCAGTGCTCTGCGGAGGAAGAGTAAAGGCAGCGATGAAAAATTACCACTCAAAGCCCCTTAACAACGAATTCACGCACGAGAACGGATTGAGGATATTGATAAAGAAGATCGCGGAGGTTGCAGCAGAGTTCAACTTTGGCATAAAACCTCTTCTGTCAATCTCTGACAGGCACTACCTCAAGACATTGATCTACCTTGAGAGAAGCGCTGAAAAGGCTGATCAATCGCTAAAGCAATTGAAGTATGTGGTTTATTGCGAGAATTGCGGTTATCGCGAGGCTGTGAGATTTCCTTATGAAAGATGCCCGAACTGCAAAAGCCAGATCGATTATGCTGGTCCGCTTTGGACAGGAGAACTCCACGAACAAGTTTTCATAAGAAAGATGATCGCCCTGAACGAAAAAAGAAACTATAGCCAAAAAGCAGAGCTTGCAAAAAAATTGGCGATCATGGAAAGCGAGGTAGGAATGCCGCCGTATTTTTACGACATACACTATCTTTCAAAAAAATTGCATCTCGAAAGAGTACCGAAGATAGATGAGATAATAGAGAGGGGAAAGACAGAATTAAAAACAAAGATCGTAAGAACTCACTTCTCTCCAACTGCTATAAAAACAAGCGCAAGGCCTGAAGAGGTCATCACATTATTGAAGAGATAAATTCTGGAAGGTCAAAAGCGATATTTGGTTTTGGTTTTGAAATCACGTGCTTAAAACCAAGATTGTAAGCCTCTCTTGCATATGTTTCGAATATGTCCTCGCTGATTTGGCTTTCCGGCTTTGAGGCTTGCAGAACAACCATATCAGCACCGCTCTTTCTTATCGATCGCAACGCGCCAAAGATTTCTGAAGGTCTTGTCTTCTCGTTTATCGAGAATATCACTCTTATCGGCTTTTCCTTGCTTACCTTACGCACTGTCTTTATCGCCCTCAACAACTTCCTCAATCTGCCTTTTCCTTTTTGATCGTAAATTATCTTAAACGAAACAACGTCTGGTTTTTCCTTGAGCAGGAACACCAAGTGATTGCTACTGAGTTCAAAAGGTACGGTAGTCTCTATGATGGTTTTCGGGTTTTCCTTCTTGAACTGTTTCACATAATGCGCCAGATAAGAAGCTCCGCCATCCTTGAGGCCACTGATGTATGGAGAAGAAAGAACAACATAGCCCAAGCCGAGCTTTTTCGAAACGTTTGCGATTCTCGAGCCGTAATCTATCGGTGGTTTTTCAGGCTTGTTCTTTTTTTTCTTCCAGATTCCCGGCTCCTGGAGGCTGTCCGCGATGTCAAAAAGCATAACGCCATTCAAAAAACAATTTGCGAATTCGTTTGTCCCCAAAAAAGACGGCCTTACATCGTAATTATTCAGCAGTTCTTCCACTGCCCTTAAGACAATTTCCTTATTCGCACGGGTGGATAATGGCATCATGATTAATTAGAACAGTGAAAATTAAAAAACTTTTTGATGTCAAGCGCGTAAAAGCCATTTCCATAATGGAATAAACTGAATCTTCTTGCCGCTTACAGTTTCTTCTTTCTCATAATCCTCTGTTATGACAAATAAATTATTGCAGCCAAACTCTTTGCTCGCCTCAATCAATGATCCTACTTCTCTTTTCTTTGTCTCTTCTTTGTTTACGTCCCAACATACTTGGATAAGCGAAGATATCTTGTTTCTCTTTCCTTTGATGAGAAAATCAACCTCGTGTTTTGCATCCTTCCAATAAAATATATTACTTTCAGCCTCTTTCTCTATGATAGACAAAAATACAATGTTCTCTGCAATTTTGCCAATATCGCTGGAAAACTTGAAACCGACAACATTCCTAAGTCCAACATCAATGCAATAGACTTTTTTCGGATTCAGTATCTGTTCCTTCAACGAAAAAGAGAATTTTGGGATGAAGAAGAAGAGCCTCGCAATAGAGAGGTATTTAGAAAATCTTTCTACTGAGTCCAAGCTTATATTTAGTATATTTTTTATCTTATTAAATGAATGCAAAGTCGAAGTATTAGCAAGATAGTATTTCGCCAATTGCTCGAGTTTATCAACTTCTTTGACATTAAAGCGCCTTTGCACGTCTTTTATTACAATATCATTGAAATAACTTTGGAGAATTGTTCTTTTTTCTCTTTGATCGACAAGACAGACTTTCGGAAAACCACCGTATTCCATATACTCTCTTAGAATCCCTTTTATTCTGTATCTTTCCTTAATTTTTTCGACTTCACTTTCCACACTCAACCCTTTGAACGAGAGATATTCTCTGAAGGAGAGAGGAAAAACTTCGCTATCAACATGTCTTCCAGAGAGCAGCGTAGAATACTCCTCAGATAACAGTTTCGAACTTGACCCTGTAACGATGACATTGACCTTTTTAGCTTCGTGCAGAAATCTTGCAAACTTCTCCCATCCATCAACTTCCTGAACTTCGTCCAAAACAACATAAGCAGGATTTGCTTGCATCTTCTCAAGATAGGTATCGTATATCTGGTTAAAAACAGAAAGATTCAACTCATAAAAACGAGGGTCTTCAAAGTTTACTATAAGCGTATCCTCTGCCCTCACTTTTTTCTCTTCTATCAATTTTCTTATAAACTGCGCGATGATGGTTGATTTTCCACTCCTTCTCACACCCTTAACTACAACGATCTCCTTTGTTTTAACCAATTCCCTTATTTTTCGCAGATATTCTGGCCGTTCCTTGCTATTATCTTTATAGTTTCCCCAATAGTTCCAATCGAGCAAAATCTCGAAAATCTCGTTTTTTTCCATGAATTTTTATACCAATAAAACTTTAAAAGTATATCGGTAGGTTTTTGCAAAAACTTACCGATGGACTTTATAACTTTGTCTTTATTACGACGAAAGCAATAGAAAGCAAAAATCCACAGAAAAGATCAGCCAAAATAAGAGTGTATCAGGTTGCCGATGTAGTAAGTAGAAATTATGACCACTAGCGCGACAAGCAAGTGCTCGAAAACGACCGAAGAGGGATTTTCTTTCGTTCTTATGGCCATCCGATAACTAAAAGCGGCAAGCAGGATAAAGCCCCATATTATGTCTATGATAATTGCGTTTTCCAAACTCAACAGCGATGGCACTAACAACACCGGAATTGCAAAGGTCAACGCGAAAAAAAATTTTGAAAGGAATGTAGAGATCGTTGATATCCAGACCTCTTTTGCCGTATGCACGCCTTCGGATTCTTCAGAGATGTGTATGCCGAGAGCGTCAGAAAAAGCATCTGCTATGGCGATGACAAATATCCCACCTAAGACTACTGGCTTTGAACTCGTGCTCGCATTTAAGCCGACAATGAGACCTAAGGTAGTGACAACAGCAGATGTCAAGCCAAAACTTAGGCCAACCTCGCTTGAATGTTCGTCTTTACGCATGCAATAAGTTTAAAAGGGATAAGTTAAAAATACATACGAGGTGGGAAAATGAAGGCATTGATAAAGAAAACTACAGTAGGCCAAATCTTGGTTTTCTCTCTAAAAAAGGGAGAGAGCATAAATGTGGAACCCGGCGCGATAATATCCGCAACAGGCGATATTGAGATAAAAAGCGGGATATCCGGCGGTTTAGGCACTGGTCTGTTAAGGGCAGTTGGTGGTGGCGAGAGTCTTTTCATAAACACGGTTACGGCGCTTGAAGACGCAGACATAGAAATCGGAGCTGTTATGCCAAGCGAGATAGCTGAAATAGACCTTGACGGAGCTCTCATCTTGGGCGATGGAGTTTATCTCGCGCACGTAGGAGACATAAAAATAACATCGAGGTTTGGCGGGCTGACATCGTTGGCAGCAGGTTCAGGACTTATGTTCCTGTATGCAGAAGGAAAAGGAAAACTGTACATAACAGCGGCAGAATCTCTTCATCAGAAAGAACTAAAAGCCGGTGAAAAATTCTACTTGGACAACTCATGCTTTGTGGGCGCAAACGCAGACGCGAAGATAGAGAAGTTCTTGGCAGGAAAAGGCCTGTTGAGCAAGGTCGTAGGCGGCGAGGGCGTGATGTTAAAATTCACCGGACCGGCAACAGTGTTCTATCAATCAGAATCGCCGAGATCGTTGGCATCTTATCTCGCTCAATTTATATCGAGAAAATAAACTCAAGCGCCAATGGCCAATCTAAGCAAGTCGCGCAGTCCGGGTGCCAAGCCCATTATTATCAGGACAAGCGCGACATAATTTTTTTCTTGTTCGTCCATTTTTTCTTTTGATAGAAGCCAAGCAGCTGAAAACGAGATCGCTATTTTTAACAAGTAAAAGAACAGATAACTGCCTGTCAAAATCCCGATGTGGCTCGATACAACGTGCTGTTCAAAGTACGAGATTGGGGCGAACTTTGGAAGTACCTCTATTGCAACGAAAGTCGCCGCACCGTCAAGAGCATGCGCGCCGACGATCAACGAGAGCATATCGTCTCTTATGAAAAATCGCGCGGCAAAAAACGGAATTGCGGCAAGCACTATTATGAGCAAGGCAAAAGGAACATAAGCGAGAAACGGCAGGATGAGAAGAAAATGCGGCAGCCAAAGCGCAATACCGATCTTCCACAGCTCGTCAAGCTTGTTAATGGAATTGAGGCTGAGAACAGAAAGCAGGAATACGAAGGCGATCACAACATAGATGCCAGGACTGACTGTCAAAAAGCCGTAATCGTATATATGGCTGCTCAGTATGAACGCGTGGATCGGGGTTATCGGTTTGAAAACGCCGGTGTCGATGCTGTCAGTAACCACACGAACCGTAGAGCCCAACAAGACAAAGCACAGGGTAGCGACAACGAAATTCTTGTCTACCGATATTTTGCGCATTTTAAAAAAATTGAATATCAGGTATAAGCACACCATCGCGATTATCGCATACGTGAGCGTATTCACGACGTTGTAGCCAGTGCGCGATAGAATCGGCTCTATAAAGTAATCATATATAAAGTTTTCCATCTAATCAACTGCGTGGATAATAGACAGAAAAGATTTATAAAAAGTGCCAACAGGGATTCTGCAAAAAAACTCATAGATGAGGCAAGGTCAGCTTGGCTTAGCGGAAAAAAGGAAAGGGCACTTAGATATGTGAAGATGGCGTGGGAGATCATAAAAAAACACAGGTTAAGGCTCCCTCCTGATTACAAGAATTCCTTCTGCAAAAAATGTCTCACGCTCTGGATACCTGAGGAAACATTGCAGATATACTTCGACAAAAAGCACGACTGCATAAGGATAAGATGCAAAAAATGCGGCCACACGAAAAGGATATGACTCATTTTGATGACTCATTTTTCAAAAATCTTGCTCAGGATTATGATCAAAAAAACATCGATAAAGGTTTTAATTGAGATTATCGCGGTTGCAGCTTCCGGCAGGATGGCAAGAGAAGCAGCGGCAGCAGCCCCGCCGTTCTTCATTGTCGCGTAGAGCGTTTTATCAGGATCGCGGGTAAAAACAAAAACTCCAAAAGCGACCAACAACGAGAGCGCAAAAAGCGCGACAAGGTAAACAAACATAGCGCCGAGATTCTCCACCAACCAAGCCTCGCTCTTTGCGATCACTATGTAGAAAACAACTGCAAGTGCGAGCGCAGAGAGATCAGAGAGTAGTTTCTTATTGCTTATTTTAAATCTAAGATAGCCAACCAAGAAAGCGTTCAATAGATAAGGAACGATAAAGGCACCGACAATGTAATAAACCAGTATCATAAGATCGACTGTTTTCCCAATAAAAAACAAGGCTGCAAACGGAACAAACAAGAGGCTGAAGAAATAACTGACGATTTGAAAGACAAAAACATTTTCAACTTTGCCTTTCCATTGAGAGGAAAGCGAAAGCATGCCCACTGCTGGAGGAAACACAGCGTAGAGCAGAATGCCATTTCTCATCTCAGCGTCTGGCAAGAATAATGAAAACAAGAAGATCGCACCGCCCAATATGATGTAATTATACAATACGCCGTCCAGCAGGGAATTTAGATTGAACGAGAATTTTTGATCAGACGCCAAAAGGGAAAAAAGAACAGAGAGCGAGAGGAAAAAAAGTATGTAATGTTTGAGCAGCAATGCCGGAGAAGGAAACAAAAAAGCGAGTAAAACTGCTATGATCAGCAGTTTGTTGAAGGTGCTCATTCGCTCGCCTCACTCTTCAAAACTCTCGTAAGAGAGATCGCTAAAGGCATAACGTGGTGAGTCCTCGGCAAACAACTTCGGGATCTCCTCGCCTTTGATGAGCGTGTTGTTTTTCGGGAGGAAAAGATACTCCTCGTTGTTTAAGAAAAACCACACGTAGTAAGAACCGCTCTTCATAACAAAAACCTTCACCTTCTCGAAACCCAAGGAACGGAGAAATGCTGCAAACAAAATCGACTTGTTGGCTTGATCAGCAACGCGCAACTCGTCCATCTCCTCTGGCTTCATCCAAAAAGTCAGGGCAAACTCGCAAGTTTCAACCGAACGGAGATAACCAACCAAGCGCTCTATTGCTTCCATGGCGCCGATCTGCGGCCACTCCGGAATTATCCTCTTCAGCAGTATCTCGACATATGGTTGTCTTGGCTTGACCATCGAGCGTATCTCGGTTATCGTCTTTGTTTCTCTCTCGTTTATAAGATCGCGGTACCTGTTCAGCATAAGAAGATATACCGCGGCTTTTTTCTTATCATCCATATTTCTCATTTTTTGTTAAACCCTTTTAATTTTTCCATTATCGCCTTGTTCACATCAGAAGGAGAAAGCGAGGCGTCTATCACTACCCATTTCTTTGCGTGGAAGTTTTCCTTTGCCTGCCTGAGAAACTTTTGCCTTACTTCTTCCAAATAACCGCCATCTGACTCGTACCTGTCGGGCTCTTTCTGCATCGCCTTTCTCTTTTGCGCGAGTTCGCTTTTTATGTCAAGCAGTATGACAAGGTCTGGTTTGATAAAGCCGATCTCGTTTACTAGCATCTTTGATTTTTCATAACCGAAATCGCCGAGTTCGTACGCTATGGTCGAATAAACATACCTGTCGACAAAAACAAGTTCGGCATTTTCAACTGCGCGCTGCAACTTTTCCTGCTCGTTTGCGATATCAGAGAGAAAAAGCAAAAACGAGGCTTTCTTGCTCAGCGATATTTTTTTGTTGAGATAGTCCCGAAGGATCGCGTAATTCGAAGTTGGGTATTTGAAATACTCGAAGGAAAGACTGGTTCGCAAAAGCTGCAACTGCGTGTCCTTTCCGCTGCCATCAATACCCTCAAAAACAACGAGCATCTAAACACCACTTATTTTCTGCGTATGATTATTTTCTGCCTATGCTGCAACTTCCGAGTACGTAAGTATCGCCTACACCGACGATGGCGGCTCTTGAATAATATTTAGTATCGTTACCAGCAGTAATGTACAAAACAGTTCCGTTCGTGTTTATCATCTTCATGCACTCTGCGTTGCTGGTCGTCTTGTTGATGGTAAGCGAAAAAGAGGCGTAAACGCATCCCTTGTCTTCCATACCAACAACAAAAACATCCCTGCCAACCAAACCATTGCTACCAGCAAAATCAACTCCGCATTGGTAGATGTTTCTCCTTACCAAATCATCATTCACGTTCCTAGTGTCCATCACTATGTATACTGGATTGGTATTTACGAACAAATCGAGAAATGTCTCTTGGTTTACTTCCTTGCCTTTGTTGAAAGGCGGTACTTGTTCGGTTGTGCGGTTACCCAAAACAAAAAATATCAATCCGGCAGCGATGAGAACTCCTATGAGGACCAATAGCATTGTCTTGTTGGCATTTTCCACGAGATCACCCGATTATTTCAGCATTTCGGCTATTGGGCAGAGAGTATAATAATCCAGAGGGGCTTTTATCGAAGCCGTGGTTGTATAAGCAGTAGAGAATATCGGTTCTTGGAAACCATCGGCCGCAGAGATAGTTATCTGCGCGTCGTACACACTCAAACTGTCGTTTGAAGCAGAACTTCCGTCTGCGTTGAGCAAAGAGCCAGATTGCTTCAAGAACACCGTAGAGGTCTTGTTCTTTCCTTGAAGGACCTTGGAAACCTGCGAGGCGCATTTTACCATAGCGTCTTTTTGCGATGCGGTTGCCAAATCGCTGTCTACTATTACGGCAACTGTTTTCTTTTGGCTGAGATCCTTTAAGAATTCGTTAAACGTCGCGTCGTTCGCGGTCTTGTCCATAAAGAAAGACAAGGCGCCCGAGAAAGTTGCAAAACCCAATGCCGCGATCGCGAAAAACGCCACGCCCACATAGATGAATTTCTTGGAGCGGTTTATTCCCAAAATTGCCAGGAAGAAGAGCAGCAACAGAGACAGGAAAGCGACGAATATCAAAGCTGCAAATCCGAAAATGAACATCTGCTTATTCTGAGCTAACGAAGAGTTGTTAGAGAGTTTTGTCTTCACAGTGGTATCTGCCAACCAGCTGTTTGTTTTCATTGCCAACGAGCGGAACATTGAAGACGAAGAAGAGACAGGATTTTCCTTGACATAATCACGGAATGCCGTGGTTTCGTTGGCCAAAGTAGCGTATTTTACCTTTAACTCCTGCGCTTTGTCAGGCGTCAAGCCAGGGACGAATTGCTTGTCCGCTGCTTCCAAGCGCGATTTCAAATCAGCGAATTTTTGTTGGTCGTCGTTGCCCAGATCATAACTGCTTATTTCGAAAAACATAAGTATGGTTTCTTTTTTTAGATAGACGATTTCGTTGTAAGTATTGTTAACCTCGGCCGTTTTGTTCTCCAAGACTTTCAAAAGTTCTTCATAATTGGCGATCTCATTATCAAGATCAGTAAAATTATGAGCGTTTATCTTATCTCTTATTTGTTGGCGCAATTCCTTTGCCTCTTCAATTTTCATTCCCAAACTGTTCGAACTTATCAAAAGATAAACCGATTTGGCATTATCTTCCAATTTCTGTCCCTTGCTTTCCAACGGGTTAAAGACCTGGTTGTACGCGTCGGTTTTTTGTCTGTTTTCATGAAATTCCATTCTGACAGCAGTGTTGTTTGTTATTGTCGTGACGGTTTCGTTCAGATTCACAAGAGGGCCAACCTTGGTGTAAAGCGCGTCTACTTTTGATTTCAATTGCATAAGGCTACCTTCCTGGTCGATATCCAATGGCGGGCAAATGCCATAACACTTGTTCTTGCAAGCCTGTTCATCAGCGGCGTCTCCTTTCTTGGGGAATCTGAAAACAGACGATTCCATCTTGTCAGCGTAGGATTTCAATGTTGGAATGGCATCTTTCATATAAGAAATCGACTCGACAACGTTTTTCTCGTTCATGTTTTGCAATTTATAACTGAAATTCGCGATTATCTCGTCGGTTCCAAAACTCGAATAAGAAAAATCTTTTATCGGCTGTATCAACTCTTTATAACTTGACCACGGGAAATGCTCTGCGCCGTAAGAATAGAGAAGCAAAGCAACCATTTCGCAACTCGCATTATCGTGGCACCACAATTTTTGGAGCGTACCGTTTATGTACATCTCTATTGACTTATCTGTAAAGATAGTTTTTCTGCATACGTATTCTTCTTGGTTCTTGTAAGGACCGTAACCATCATTGCGGCTCTTGTTGTATTGGTCAAGCAATGAGGCGATCTCGGATAACTCAGTTTCATTAGGATAATACTCCTTCAGATAATAATCGTGCAATACGGCGTATATCTTAGTGGTGTCGGTCACGACAGAATCATTCTCCAATAAAAAGCTCTTCGAACCGTTTATGGAAACTATTGAATAAGAATTTCCATTAAACGTGAAATTGGAATAGCCAATGCTAACGTTTTCTTCACCAGGCATCAGGTAATCCTTTGGTGAAAAAGACAAAGCAAATCCGACAAAAACCAATAGCCAAAAAATGGCGATAACAATCTTGGGGCGCATGTTAGATTAATCTTTAAATGATTATTTAAACCTTATGTTTTTAATATTCAAGCATGGAGATCGACGATTTGCTCATTACTACTGGCGTTGACGCGCTGGTCAAGTTGGTCAAAGAAAACAAAAGAGTGGAGCTTAGCGAGTGCGCTTCAATATTGAAGATAGATACTGACACGCTTGAGGAATGGGCGCGCGTCCTTGAGGAAGAAGGAATAATAAAAGTGGAATATAAGCTGACGAAAGTTTATCTCAATTGGGTGGAACCAACAGAGGAAGAGATAGAGGAACAAAAACAGGAATTCGAGGCTGGCAAAACGAAACTTCTCAAAGAAATAGAAAAAACCAAGGCAGAGATACCGAGAGAAATAGAAAAAATGGAAGAGTTAAAACAGAGGTTTGACGAGACCCAAGGAAAATTGATGAAAAGGATAGAGCAGATAGAAAAAGGAATAACGCCGATAAGCGCGATTATCGAAGGAGCGGAAAGGAAAAAGAGTGAGAGTGAGCAGAAGATAGCCGAAGCGCTAAATCGAATAGACAAGTTGAGCGAAGAGATAAGCGAGATAGCGAATTCGATGAAGGAGACAAGCGTACCGACAACTGAAAGCCAAAGCGAAAAGGCACTGGCGAGCATAAAGAAAACGCAAGACGAGATATACCAAAAGATGAGCGAATTGAAGGAACTGAGGCGCGCGATAGAAGAAGAACACGCGGTCAAGGAGGAACTTCCGTCCGCTTACGAATTGAAGAAAAAATTTGACGCGATAGCAAAGGATTTCGCCGAGATAAAAAACAGAAACGCGGCACTGCGCGAGGACATCATAAGCCTGAAAGAGGGAAGCGAGATCGTCAAAAACATAAGCGGGTCGCTCAAAGAGTACGAAAAAACTACCGAAGACCTGCAAAAAGAACTCAAGTCATTGACAAAAGAAGCGGACGCTCTTTTTGAGAAAGTAAAAAATGTTGACGAAAAACTCAAGGAAAGCCTTGACACGATGGGCAGATTTTCTGATTCGCTGAATGTCGCAAAAGGAATAGTCACGAGATTCCCGAACCAGGAAAAAATAAAAGAGGAGCAGGATGACATAAGCAAAAAAGAAAAGGAGATAGAGCAAAAACTCGACGCGTTGAAAAAGATAGTCGAACTTGCTGGCGGAACGCAGGTAAAAGCCGAAGAGGCAAAACAATTGATCGATTCTCTGGAAGAGAAGATAGATGACCTGAAAGAGCAGATCTTTGACTTGTCAGAAAAGCTTGACGAAGAAAAAAACAAATACTTAACCTTCCAGCAGATAAGGGAGCGGATAGTGCCTTCTATGAAGAGCTATCAAAACGAATTGGACAAGATAAAGTTGCAGTTGGAAGAAACGAGAAAAGCAGCATTGGAGGAACAGGAACAGCTTACGGAACAATTAAAGAAAGGAGGCGCCAAGATCGGAAAGGAGGACATTGCAGAAATAATAAAGATGGCAAATGAAATAAAAGAAAAGAAAAAACTGCTTGAAGAGATAAGAGCAGGATTTGACGAACTCTCTGAAAAAGCGGACAACCTCAACAAGCGCATAGCACTGCTTTCAAACCAAGCTAAGCTCATAGAAATCAGGGCTGCGCCGAGTGCGCCTAGCGCAGCGCAGACTGCAGCAGAAAAAGGCGGAGAAAAAGCAGAAGAAAAAGGCGAAGAATACATAACTACTCAACTCAAATTGACAAAAGAAGAAGAAAGAGAATTCGCGAAAAAACGCGAGGAATTGAGAAAATTAATAGAAAAACTTTGGGAGGAAGACAAAACAAAAAAGAAGTAAAAACAAAAAATAAATAAAAACAAAAAAGAAGTAGAGTAGAGGTAAAGTGTAAAGGCAAAGTGGCAAGCGGCATCAGATGCCGATCAGGTTTCTTATTTTTCCCAATAGGCCCTTTTTCTCTTCCGGTCCTTTTTTCTCTTCCTTGTTTTCTACCTGCGCTTTTTCTTCTTTCGGTTCTTTCTCGCTTTTCTCTTTCTCGCTTTTCTTTTTTCCCTTTGCTTTTTTTCCTGCGCTGCCTTTTGTCTCTTTTTTCTCTTTTTCCTTTTTCCCTTTTTTCGCTGGTTTCTCCTTTTTCTCTTCACTTGGCGCTTTCGCAGCAGGCGTTGGTTTTTGCGAAGACGACAAAGACGGCGCTTTAGGGGTAGCCCGCGCCTCCATGTGCTTGGTCTGAACCTCCTGCGCTGCTCCCACCACATCTGATTGCTTGACAATCTCCGCTGGAGTTTCCATAGCTTTTCTCAGCAATTCGAGATAAACCGCTTCGCGATTGGTTTGAGTAAGCAAGAATATCTCGCCTTGAAAACCATAGGTAGGAGCGTATTCTTCTGAGATTGAAGCGATGACTAGGGTTTTTGATTCAAAAACCTTGTCCAAAAGATTAACAAATTTCTTGCTCTTCATTTCCATCCTGCCTATCTCATCCATTACAAAAACATCGTATTTGTCGACTTTGTTCATTGCCGGAATCGCTATGCTTTCAAATTCCTTAACCTTGACGCAGTACTTTCCTACTTTCGGACCGCCGCTCGAAAGAGAAGCCAACTGCGCCTTTTTTCCGGTTTCTATGTCTTCGACAATAAAACCTTCGCGACTGCCGTGCTCCAGAGAAGCAGGGCTGAGAAAGCCGCCTACTTTCTTTCCGCTCTTCTTCAACTCTTCAACTAACTTTTGCAGCAATGTTGTTTTCCCGCTTTTCGGCAAACCGCTTATGAAGATGTTTCTTGGCATAATGACCACGGATAGAATTATAAAAAAGAAATTTAAAAACCTTGATAGCGCTCGGTTTTCGATTTCCGGCAAAAAATTAGCCTTCCCGATTTATGATATGGTCGGCCAAGGCTAAAAGTGCGTCCTTGTATCGCGAAGGTTTCAAGAAATCTATGCTCTTCTTTCCTTCTGAAACAAGCATTCTTGCCTTTTCCGCAGCGTAATCTATCGTACCGCACTTTTTCATTATGCGTATGGCATCCGAGATATCATCCTCTTTGTCGCTGTGGGAAGACAAAATCTCGATTAGACGTTTTCTGTCAGCCGGCGTCGCTTTTTCCAATGCTTTTATCACCATCAGGGTTCGCTTTCCTTCTGTTATGTCGCCGCCGATTTCCTTTTTGTATTTCTTGAAGTCGGCTGTCAAATTGAGAACGTCATCCCAAACCTGAAAAGCGATCCCGATATTCCTGCCAAATTTTTCAAGGGCATCTTGTTCCTCGCGCGTTGCGCCGGCAAGATAACCTCCGATCCTGCAAGAGAGGGCTATCAATGCCGCTGTCTTTTTGTTGACCATGTCAAAATAATCCTGCTCTGTGATATCAAAAACGTTTTCTTTTTCCCAGAATATCTCCACTCCCTGGCCTTCGACAACTTCGAGAAAAGCGTTCGAGCACATGTTCGCGATCTCGACTTTTTTGTCAGCAGGAAAATTGTTTTTCATAAATTCGTTCCATATCAATGTGTAGAGAGCATCCCCGCTATTCAAGGCCATCGGCACGCCATACTCGACGTGAAGGGTTGGTTCTCCCCTGCGAAATTTCGAATTGTCCTCGATGTCGTCGTGGATGAGGGTAAAGTTGTGAAACATCTCAATAAGGGCAGCTTGTTTTATGATGTCCTTCTGCATCTTCCCGCCGAATGCATAAAAAGACAAAAACAACAGCAAGGGGCGTGTTCGTTTTCCCCCGCGTTTTATGAAAGCAGGGAGTATGCCGAAGACCTTTTTCTCTCTCTTACCTATGAGCAACTCCATTTCCCGTTCTACATCTCTAAGTTCTTCTTCGCATAACGAGTAAAAATTCATGAGAGTGATATGTTAGCTAAGAATTTAAAACATTTAGAACGTTAGTATGACGGTAAGACTTTTTATCGTCTCTTTTCAGATGTTTCAATTCTATTGGCTCTTTTTCGTTCAGCGGATTTGGAAGCATTTTCTTTTGCATAATTTCATATATTCTATCCGTAAGGGATTGTAGTTTTTTCAATATTTCTCTTCTTTTCTCCAATAAATACCTGTCTTTTCCCATTGTCTTGTTTATCTTCTTTGCCATGAGAAATGCATCTTCGTAAAATTTCGCGATAGTAATAGTCGCAGTTCTTATTGCCTTGAGTGCTTCTTCAAACTCTCCTTTTTCTATAGCCTGTTCAGCAAGCTTTATATGTTCATCAACAAGTTTCTTTGAAATCTTTCCAATTGCCTCAACAGCCCGCCCTTGCACACTCCAATCCTCATCCTTTAAAGCAGTAATTAAAGCAGGAATTGCTTCTAAAACTTCCTTATTACCTGGATTTGCTTCTGCGATTTTTCCAATCGCTTCAGCAGCACTCCATCGCACAACAGAATCTTCATCATTTAAAGCAGTAATTAAAGCAGGAATTGCTTCTAAAACTTCCTTATTACCTGGATTTGCTTCTGCGATTTTTCCAATCGCTTCAGCAGCAGTCCATTGCACAACAATATCCTCATCCTTTAAAGCAGTAATTAAAGCAGGAATTGCTTTTAGATTCTTTA
>Ga0207433_10005024_pt1 | contig 23920 bp, 27 predicted proteins | sample YelNatPaOPGAMG01_FD_187559 | JGI IMG/M metagenome (GOLD analysis project Ga0207433, IMG submission 187559) | Hot spring thermophilic microbial communities from Obsidian Pool, Yellowstone National Park, USA - OP-RAMG-01 (SPAdes) (version 3) | ecosystem: Environmental > Aquatic > Thermal springs... | reverse complement strand
ATTAATTTCTTTTTTCATAACTTGGTAATTTTTGGGAAAAAATTAAAAAAATAAAACCAGCGAGAAGTGCCATAATTGAACCAAAAATAAAAGGCGCTGATGGATTAATTTTTGACCATAAAAATCCAGCAATTAAAGAGGCAAAAAAGGCACAAATACCAACGGCAGTCTGATAAATGCCAAAAGAGGTCGCCAATCTTCCTTTATCTCCTATTTGACTAAGATAGGCCTTACCCACCCCCTCGGTTAAAGCCATATAAAAGCCATAAAAAGCGAAAAGTAGCCAAATCAAAATTGGCGATTGATTAATGCCAAAGAAAAAATAAATAAGGGCAAAAAAGAAAAAGCCAAAAGCCAATATTTTTCTCGGACCAATTTTATCGCTCAGAATTCCGGCGGACGTGGAAAAAATGCTATAAAAAAGATTAAAAATAATATAGGTAAAAATGACTAAGGCAGTTGTTAAACCAACATTTTTCGCTCTCAAAATTAAAAAGGCGTCAGAACTATTACCGAGGGCAAAAATAATGCTACTAAAAAGAAAAATTTTAAAAGCGGGGTTTAAATTTTTCAGAGAAAATTTTGGCAATGTCGTAAATGTTGTTTTGAAGAGTTCTGTCTTTTTTTCTTTGACAAAAACTATCAAAAGCAAAATAGCAATTACCCCCGGAATAAAAGCAAGAAAAAAAATCGGTCTTAGATTTTCGCCAAAAAATTGAAGCAAAAAAATGGCAATTAACGGCCCGATAACCGCCCCTAAAGTATCAAGCGATCGATGAAAGCCAAAAGCTCTCCCTTTGTTTAAATCATCGCTGCTTTCGGCAATCAAGGCATCTCGAGCAGAAGTCCTAATGCCCTTGCCAAAACGATCAATAAAACGACCAACCAAAACTAAAGGCCAAGCTTTGGCAAAACCAATAATCAATTTGGAAAGAGTAGAAAGAAAATAACCAGTAGAAACAAAAATTTTTCTTTTTTGAAATTTATCAGAAAGCCAGCCGGAAAAAGTTTTTAATAAACTGGCCGTTGACTCCGCTATTCCCTCAATTAAACCAACAATAGCCATTGGCGCTCCCAAAACAGAAGTCAAGAAAATCGGGACAATAGGATAAACCATCTCCGAAGCAACATCATTAAAAAAACTGACTAACCCTAAAACAATAACATTTTTTGATAATTTTGGTTTATTCATAGCGTTTGTCTTAAAAATTTTTCAAGAATTTTTCAGCCACTTTTTGATTTCCTCTACATCAGGAATTCTGCCCGCGGCTTTGACTTTTTCGTCAATAATAATCGCTGGCGTTGCCATTACCCCGTATTCAATAATTTTGTTTATCTCGTAGATATGCTCCATTTGAACATCTGTCAAACCAAGTTCTTCAATTGCTTTTTTAGCGTTATTTTCCAATTTCTGGCAATTAGGGCAGCCAGAGCCCAAAATTTTAATAATCATATTATAAAAATTTATTTAATAATTTAATATATTTTTTAACGACGTTTTGGTTTAATTTATAGAATATTTTTAATCCATCTCTGCTTGATGAAATCAATCCAAAATCTTTTAAAACCTTTAAATGGTGAGAAACTAAATTTTGAGGAAGTTTCAAACATCGCCAAATATCACAAACACATTTTTCTCCATCTTTTAAAATACACAAAATCTTCAATCTGTTTGGCTCAGAAATCTTTTTTAATACTCTTGCTAAATTTTCAGTTTCTAAAACTAATTTTTTGTTTTGACAGCACTTCATTATATCAATCTATATTGATATAGTTTAGCGAAATAAAAAATTTTGTCAAGCCAAAAAGATTTTAAGGTTTTGAAAATAAAAAAGCCGATGGGTTTTAATATAAACCTGTCCGGGGTCAGACCCCGGACAAGTTTATCCGGGGTCAGACCCCGGATCTATTTAATGATTTTGATGGCTTTGCCTTCAATGATTGCTTTTGTGATTTTTTTGTAAGCCGAAGATAATATCCGCTGAAAAGTGCTTTGGGAGGTATGCATTTTTTTGGCGGCTTCTTGTTGGTCTAAATCTTTGATATTTCTCAATCTTAACGCCTCCGCCTCTTCGGCGGTTAATTCAATCACCTCTAAAAACCTCATAGGCACGCCTTGGGGCTTAAAATAGGTTACTTTGGGATTAAAAAATATTCTTCGGCAAAGCCGCGGCCTGGGCATACTTATTATATTATTTTTATATTATTTTCTTTCTAAATTAATTTTACAATTAGGGCATTGAAGGCTAGAACAGGGCACCCCGTGCTCGTGAGACACTTGATAACTGCATTGAGAACAAACGCAATAACCACCCGGACCCCTTCCCACTGCCTCTTCTATTTTATCTTTAAACCTCCCTCTCCTTTGCCAGCCAAAACCCTTGCCCAATCCAAAAAATGGTTTATAAAATCCTGTTTCCATTTCGTGACTTTTAATTTGAATTGCTACATAAGAAAGATTTTCAATTGCTTGCATTAGTTTTTCTCTTAAATTATCAGAAATTTTTGTGGCCTGTTCTATGCTTAAATTACTGGGAAGTTTTATTTCTAAATTAGCCGTGATAACCGAACCCTTTTTTTGGGTTTTTAAAGAATCAATTACAATATTTTCTTTTTGGGCAATTGCTTTTATTTTTTCTTCAATTTCCAAGCCAGCGGAAGCGTCCAATAAAGAATCAACCGCTTCTTTGCCCAAAGAAAATGATTCTTTGATAATATAAAGCCCAATGAAAAGAGCCAACAGCGAATCAGTGTAAATCCAGTATTTGTTCAAAATCAAACCAACAAAAACTGCCATAGACGCAAAAACATCAATTCGGGAATGAAAACCATCAGAAAGCAGAGCCATTGAATTTTCCTTTTTACCAAAATGAATTTTCACACGGGCCATTATTTCGTTAAGCAGCGCTGAAAAAATCATTACGGCAAAAGCCAACGTCGGAATTTTCAGCAAAGAAGGGTTTAAAAATTTCTGATATGCCTCATAAATAATGCCCGCGCCCGTTCCAAATAAAATTAAGGTGATCAAAAAACCAGCCAGCACTTCAAATTTATAATGGCCGTAGGGATGTTTTTGGTCTTCGGGCTTTTTGGATATTTTAATGCCGATATAGCCAACGGCTGAAGAAAAAATATCCATAAACGAATGGATGCCTTCAGCCAAAACAGCCGCGGAACTGGAAAGAAAACCAACAATAATTTTCCCTCCCGCTAACACTATATTAACCAATATTGAAATGGCTGCAATTTTTTCTTGCATCTAATTAATAAATACCAAAAGCAAGACCTTGCTGAAAGCGAGATTTCTTGGATTTTTTATTTTTGTCCTTTGAGTTCGGCCAAGCGGGCTTTAATGGCTTTTAATTCCTCTTCCAAATCTTTGGCATCCTGTTCTAAAATTTCTTTTTCTTCTTTTTCGGTAATTGGCGATTGATAGGGCACACAACCCCAAAACCTTCTCCAGCCCAATCCTCTTGCCCAACCACGCCCCCCACCTCTTCTCCAAGATCTCCCTGCTGAGCAAGGACCCAATCCCCAGCCTGTGCCCGGGCCCGCGCCCAAAGGACCTGTTCCGTCAAATCCTGGCATAGTTTTAATTTATAAATGAATTATTTTGGCAGGACGACCACCTCTGCCTATTATGAATATATACCCATAATCCTGCTTTGTCAATACCCAATAAAAAGCAAAGGTATCTGCCCTTTTTTATTCAATAATCTCTCTTGCTGCAATTGATTATTTATTAAACTTTCAATTGCATTATTATTTCTGAAACAAGATTACTTTTATACTGTAAATGATTGGGAATTTTTGCCGCTGTTTTAAAGCCCATCTTTTTGTATAAAGCAATAGCCGGCTTGTTGTTTTCAAAAACACTCAATTCAATAATTTTTGGTTTGGGCTTTAATTCAGTCTTTGCCATTTTAATTAAGGTTGTCATTAAATACCTACCTATCCCCATTCCCCGAAAACCTTGTTTTATAGCAATACCAAGTTCACCAATATGGCTTTTCCTTTCCTTGAGAATTGATACAGAACAGGACCCTATTATTTCATTATTACTTTCTGCAAGCAAATAAACTGTCTTATGTTGCTTTACTTCTTTTATTCTACTGGCTAACCATTTTGATTCGTCTTTTTTGCTTTTCTTTGTGTTTGTTAAAAGCATTGCGTCTTCTTGAACAAAAGAATTAATAAATTTTTGAAATTTTTCTGGCCAATTTAAATCGCTTGCGCTTAACCTCCGAATTATTATTTTTTTGTCTTTAAAAATTTTCGTTTCCATAAATTTTAGTATTATACACTATAATTCTTTAATTATGAAATTCTTTTTCAATTTAATGTATCAACACATAAACAATAAAAGCCACCATAAAAGTAAAGAAAACGAATGTAAAAAATGCCGTTTTCCATGCCAAAAATATTTTTGTTAAGCCAAAAAGATTGAATTTTTGTTTTGTGGTTCACAATTAAAAAAACAATATCTTCTACGAATGAGTAGAGACTATCAACTGGTCGTGAGCATTAAGCGAGCTTCATCGCTATTTATATTAGCCATATTTTACTCTTTTTTATTATACCAAAAAATCGCCAAAATGGCGATTTTTTGGTGGGGCTCAAAACTATAACGTTGAACGGCAAAATAAAATAGGTTTTACTGGAAAATAAATTAGCCCTTTATTGTGAACGCTATAATAAAAATCAAAAAACTTAGGGTCTGGAACTGGCATCCTTCTTAATACTATCGGCTAAACCCCTCAAAAGACCAAAAAGCGGATTAAACAAACGGGTAGATTTAAAGTCGTTCCAGTGTCCCTCAGAAATCATTCTTTCGCCGCTGTTGTCTATTTGACTCAACGCTTCTTCTACTTTTTTGGCTTCCTGAGAGCCAATAGTTAATGCTTTAATATCGCCAGCGAACATAAAGGAATTGAGCGCATAGTCCAAAGCAGTGGCGGTGCGGCTGATTTTGTCTAATTGCTCGTTAATGAAATTAAATTTATTATTCAACTCTGCTTTATCTTTGGCAATTGTGTCTTTTTCGGCTATTAAAGCATTTTTTTCTGACAGACAAACGCTGTAATTATTTCTTGTCTCTCCTCCCTGCCAATAAAAATAACCAGCTAACCCAAAAGCGATTATTGCGATGATAGTGATAATAATTGAATATATTTTTACAGGATTCATAAAATTATTTAAATTATTACCAACCTGCTGGTTTGCAGGCATCATCAACCACTTTTTGCAAGCCGTGGTCGTTGCCAAATGTCTGGTCAATTGTTTCCCAATTCAATGTGCCTTTCGGAAAAAAACAGTTCAAATTCATCTCGCCATTTAATTTTCTCTGAAAATGGCATTTTTCATTTTCCACTCCCAATATTGCTATTTCAATAGACGAACCATCATTACCTGTTAGCTTTGCTTTCACAGGCAAACAACTGCTCATTCTGTCAAAAAAACATTGAGGATTTTTTAATTCGCCGCAATCAACCATTGTAGTATCAGGTGCTGACGTTTGGGCTTGCTGGTTGGACACGGAACGTTGCGTACTGCTTTGCTGTGCGCTTTGATTATTGGTTAAGAAAAAGAAACCGCCCGCAACAATAATTAAAACCAAAATTCCAATAATAATGTATAAAGCTTTTGTGTTCATTTTTGTAAATAAAATCAAATCTAAGATTTTGTCGACCTTTTTATGCTGTATTAATTATACCAAAAAATCGCCAAAATGGCGATTTTTTGGTGGGGGTGGAAAATGAAAATAAAAACAAACCTCAAAGCAAAACATAAAACTTCTTGGGCAGAATATACTTTTGAAGTTATTTTATTGAAATTAAGCCATAATCCCAAGAACTGGAATCTGCCCGACGAACTGGCAATTTTTTGTTTTTATGCCAAGTTATCAATTGAAAAATTTCGCAATTTAGATTATGATATAGAAAGAAAAAATTAAGGAATATCATCTTAGAAAAAAAATCTGGTCCCTTCTTAATCTTGCCAAGCAAAAATATTTTCAAGCGGGTATCGTATAGCGGCATTACCCGATCCTTCCAAGATCGTGAGAGGGGTTCGACTCCCCTTACCCGCTCCTCCAAATTATTCCCCCCCAAACCAAAAACCCCCGTGAGGGGGTTTTTGGTTTTGGAAATATAATCACTAAGAATAGCTTTGGGACGTCCTCAAACTATTCTTGTGCTCTATTTACCCACTGCCTCTTTTAAGGCTTTTCCTGCTTTAAAACGAGGGACTCTCTTGGCAGGGATTTTAATAGTAGCGCCTGTTTGAGGATTCCTGCCTGTTCTGGCTGCTCTTTTTGAAACAGTAAAAGTGCCAAAGCCAGTCAACACTACATCTTTTCCGGCTTTAAGAGCTTTTTCAATTTCGCCCAACACCACATTCAAACAATCAGTAGCGCATTTCTTGCTGCAATCAGTAGACTTAACCATTGCGCTAATAATGTCTTCTTTGGTAATTTTCATTTTTTTCTCTGGTTAAATTAGTCGTTAAACGACCTTTCCCCCGTTAAAGAAATTTTCAGATACAGTAAATGCGCTGAAATTTTTCTTACGGGGCTTGTATTGTGATATTATATCAATAAATTCCTGAAAAAATCAACACCCCTCAAACAATTTCCAATATCAAACGAGTATTTTTTTTGCTATTTAGCGTATTCTACTACTCTTGTTTCTCTAATAAGGGTTACTTTTATTTCTCCGGGGTATTTCAGTTCTTCCTCAATTTTAGCAGCAATATCGCGGGCAATTTTATACGCCTCTAAATCACCTACTTCTTCCGGCTTTACAAACACTCTGATTTCGCGGCCCGCCTGCACAGCATAAGCTTCAGAAACACCGCTAAATCCTGTGGCAATGTCTTCTAAATCTTTCAGCCGTTGCAGATAATTTTCTACTGTGTCTTTGCGCGCGCCGGGCCGAGCGCCGGAAATTTGATCCGCGGCTTGCACAATCACTGCTTCAGGGGACTCTGCTTCGTATTCCTGGTGGTGCGATTTCATAGCAGCAATGACTTCTTTTTCTACATTAAACTTTTCCAAAATTTTTATGCCAATGTCCACATGTGAACCCTGAATTTGATGGTCCACTGCCTTGCCAATATCGTGCAATAACCCTGATTTTTTGGCTACCTTTGAATTTATTTTTAATTCATCAGCCAAAGCAGCGGCTAAAAAGGCGGTTTCTATAGAGTGCGCCAACACATTCTGGCCGTAGCTAACCCTAAAATACAATCTACCCAATAATTCAACAATTTTGGGCGGCAAATCCACAATGCCGGTTTCAAACACTGCTTTTTCACCTGCCTCTTTGATTTGCAAACTGATTTCCTGTTCTGCTTTACGCACCTGTTCTTCTATGCGGGCAGGCTGAATTCTGCCATCTTTAATAAGTTTTTCCAATGCTGTTTTGGCAATGGCGCGCCTGATGGGATTGAAACCAGAAATAATAAGCGTTTGGGGCGTATCATCAATTAACACCTCCACGCCGGTCAATCTTTCAAATGTTTTTATATTGCGGCCCTCTTTGCCAATAATTCTTCCTTTGACCTCATCAGAAGGCAAACTTAAAGTTGTGGTGGTAATTTCCTGCGCCTGGCTTAACGCATAACGTTGAATGGCGGTAGCAATCATTTCTTTTGCTAAAGAATGAAATCTTTCTTCACCTTCTTGTTTCAGCTTGTAAATTCTGCCCAATAAATCTTTTTCGTAAAGCGATTCGGCCATCTGCAAAATTTGTTCTTTTGCCTCCTGAGGAGAAAGGTTGGCTAATTTTTCTAGTTTATCGCGCGCTTGTTGCTCCATTTGCTCCAAACGCTCTTTCAATTCTTTTACCTTTTGAACCTTCTGGGCAAACACTTTCTGTTTTTCTTCAAAATCGGCTTGTTTTTCTTCAAAAATACGTTCGCGTCTTAAAATTAGTTTTTCGGCGCTAAGCAATTCACGCCTTCTCTCATCCGCTTCTTTCTGAGCCTCCTGCACTATCTTCAGCCCTTTTTCTTTGGCTTGAGCAATTAAATTTTCTGCTTCCTGTTTGGTCTGTTCTATCTTCTTCTGCAGTTTGGCTTCAATGGTTCCTTTGCGTTTTTTAGCTATGGATTGACGCGCATAATACCCTAAAAAAATTCCAATAATTAAAGCAAGAAATCCTGTTAAAAACAGGAAATTGAATTCCATAATTTTTCCCAATGAAATTTGAAAAAGCCATAAACTTTTAAAAATTGAGTTTTTTGACTCCAAATTTCACCAATGAATTAATGTTATTAAAAGTATTTTAGCAAAAAAAGCGCTATCTGTCAAACAAAACTATAGTTGCTCGTTGTTGGCTCGCTATTGAATAGCAAGGAACCGAGTGCCTTGAAAAGGCACTCGGTTCCTTGCTGTGTTCTTTATACTAATAATGCGAATTGCCAATTTGAGAATAATGTGGTTAACTTTCAATTTTAATTTTTTTTATGATTTTGTTTTGGCTGTTTTTTGCTTTTGGTCTTTACTACTTGTTTTTCTATGGTTTTTACAAAATCAACAATAACGGGGTCATCAAAAATTTCTTTTGCCCACCTTAACCATAAATCTCTTTGAATCCTACCATACTTTGCCCAATATTCCATACCTTGTAAAAAATTTTCCGCTTTATCAACCTGTTTGGCAAATCTGCCTTCTTTGGATAATCCTTTTTCAAAATCTTCCCACAATTCTTCCATTTCCCTTCTTAAAACAGAAGGAGCAAAAGATAATAATTTGCGCAAGGCTTTTTTCTCGCGCTGATATTTGAGGCGGTTCTTTTTCTTTTTTTGCGCTAAAGAAAATTTAGGCCATTGCTGTAAGATATTTTCTGTTTTACGTTGTGCCTGCACAGAATCAAAAGAAGCAGGCAAAAGCGGATCGTAAGGAGTTTCGTCTTTGGCAAACACTTCACAAATATCATGCACTAAAGCCATTTTAATGAGCTTATTAATATTCAATCTTTTTTTGCTACCCAACACCCAGGCTAAAAAAATAGTGCGAAAGATATGACTAGCAGTTGTTTCTGCATCGGGAATTTGATGCGCCTGCCAACCCCTTCGCGGTTTTTCTTTCAATGCGCCCAATTTTATTAAAAACTTTAAGGTGGAATCCATAATAGTGAATGAATGTTTTTAATAGGTAATTTTTTTAATTGTATACACAGGACCATTTTCCAAAACCACCTGCTCTCCTATTTTTTTGCCAAAAAGCGCTCTGCCCAATAAAGATTCATTAGAAATTTTTCCCTCTTCGGGATTAGCTTCTAATGTCCCCACAAGAATAAATTGGTCGGTGTGGCCATTAACTTCAACTTCAATTTTAGCGCCCAAATTTATTTTTTCTCTTTCTGCGCCTTTGGGCGGCTCAATCAAAATAGCATTTTTTAAAATATATTCAATTTCCTCAATGCGGTTTTCTAATAAATCTAACTCTTCTTTAAAAGATACAAATTCTATGTCAAGCTCTTCCGAGTGCAAGGCTGTGGGCGCTCCACTATGTATTTTTTTCTGCTTGAGCACCAATAAGCGCTTTAACTCCTGCTCAAATTTTTGGAATCCTTCTTTGCTCAAATAAAACTTCTGGTCGTTCATATTCTTTTAGCTGTTATGCTATTGTTTATATCCTAATCCTAACCAAAAAACAAGTCAACTGCCCACCATCAAACCACCACAACCCACTTTAAACTAAACAATTTTGCCTTAACATTTCTTCTATCCAAATAATTGCTATAGCAATTATTTGGATAGAAGGGGAAAAATGTTTTTGCGAATGAAAATCTTTTTTGTTTTGGAATGATTAATTTGGAATTATCAATAAAGATTCTCGCGCTTTTTGAAAAAAATTAAAAAAGAGAGCCTTGGCAGGGAAAATCATTTTGTGGGGAAGAGGCACTGAGGTGTTGAGCGATACTAATTTTCCCATAAACACCATCATAACCAGGCACCACGCTCACCTTGCCTTCGCGCATCGCTGCAATGCTCTGGGCAATAGAAGGCAGAGAGTTTTTTTGCAAATCCTCAACAGGAACATCAAGTAAAACAGCAAATTCAGAACCAAAGTTATTCACTAATTCATTATAATATTTTGATACTTCTTTGTGTAATACACTAACCGCTAAAGCATCAGCAATCACTTCTTTAAGGGGTATAAGACTTTTATAGGGAATAGCGCCTTGCGGATGAAATCCTGCGGCCCGGTCTGCTAATTGTTCCACGCGCGACAAAACGCCTATGGTGAGGGGCCGGCGGCATACCGGACAGATACCCTGATATTTTTTTGTTTGCTCTGGCGCCAAAGAAACATTACAAAGCCTGTGGCCATCAAAATGATATTTTCCCTCTTCGGGGAAAAATTCAATAGTGTAAAGAAATTGGCGGGCATCTTTTTTTTGCAAAGCATTTTTCAGCGCAAAATAATCCAAAGGTATATCAAACACATTGGCTTCTCTACCTATATTTTGCGGGCTATGACTATCGCTGTTGGAAATCAGCGCTATCTTATCCAAAGCAGACAAACGCCAGTTCATCGCTGGGTCAGAGCTTAAACCCGTTTCCGCAGCAAAAATATATGGGCTGTATTGTTCAAAACATTCCTCTAAAGAATCAAAGCCTGAGCGCGAACCAAATAAACTAAACCACGGAGTCCAGATGTGAGCGGGCACAATAAAACAATCCGGGCATATATTAAGAATAATTTTTACCAATTCTTTGGCGTCCAAACCCAAAATGGGCCGGCCATCGCTTTTGAGATTGCCCACTAACGACAAATGGGCATTGATTTTTTCTACGATCTCAAGAGAGGGCGCAAACACTAAAAGATGAATTTTGCGCACAAGAGAATTTTTGCTATAAATACAACTTATCTCCGCGGTTAAAATAAAACGCGTCTCTGCATTACTATTTTTCAACTTCAACAAACCCGGCTCTGCACTTTCCAATTTTGTTTTCAATTCCCCAAACCACTGGGGATGCGTAAAATCTCCTGTGCCCAACAGTTTAATGCCTTTTATTTTTGCCCATTGCAATAAATGCTCTACATCCATTTCTCTGCTGGTGGCACGAGAATATTTGGAATGGATATGAAAATCAGCAATAAATTTCATAAAAATTTTTATAACAAAATTAACACCGGGGCGCTTTCTTGTGCACAAACGATTTGCCTTGGCGCAAAACAATTATTTTACCGTTTTCTATTTTTATTAAAGTAGAAGGCTTGCCCGTCAATCTCCCTCCGTTTACATAAAAATCAACCTTTGAACCAAAATATTTTTTTGCCTGCAAAATATTTTGACTGGGAGGCTCGCCTTCCCAATTGGCACTGGGCGCCACCAAAGGACCTGTTTTTTGTAATAAGCGGCGCAACCAATAAGGCTTGGGCAAACGAAAAGCCAAGGTCTTTTCAAGCGAGCGCAAATAAAACATTTTTTTATTTAAGGAAGGGCAAGGTAAAATTATACTCACGGGTCCGGGCCAAAATTTTTTTAATTGAGCGGTAATATCTTTTTGCGCGCCAAATAAATCAAGATCAGCCAGCCGGGCAATTAAAATAATAAAAGGCTTGTCTTTTCTTCTTTTTTTGAGCCGATAAATTTTTTTCACTGCCTGGGGGCTCAAAGCAGAACCCACCAAGCCATAAAGCGTATCAGTGGGCAAAACGCCCACCCCGCCCTCGCGCAATATTTTAATAATTTTGGAACTAATACGAATCATTAAATTACTTTTCTTACCGTAATGACAAATAATATTTTTATGTTTGCTTGCCCTTGTATAGCAACGAATATAATTTATTTGACCTCCCTAATTATAAATCATTATCAGTGCAAAAATAGCCCCTTCAAGCCCGTGTCCTCTTCCAAAATCCTTTTTATTTGTATGGCGCTTTTCATAATCGCTATTTCTAAAGTAACGCTTACCACACCATTAATCAAATGCCCTCCTCTGACTGATTTGTCCGGACCAGCCAAGGTAGCGTGCAAATGAAAATCATAATTATCTCCCGCGCCAGACATTATGCCTGTTAAACTCAAAAGTTCATAAGGGCTTTCAAATTTTTGATTCAGATAATTGCCTTTTTCTTTGAAAAATCCTAATTCGCATTGCGCCAATTGCCCCAAAGCGCTCAACACAACGCCTGTTTTAATATGATGTTTAAAGCATACATTTTTTAACTCCTCTATCACATTTTCTCCCGGGAAAAAACGTGCTAATATCAAATCATTTTTTTCTTTGCTTTGCATATTTTTTAAAATTTTTTATGAAAAATAAAAAAAGGGAGTGAAAAATTATTTTGCAAAATATATTTATTTTTTGTCTGCCAAAAGCATTTGTGCTTCTTGGCGCAAGACTTCTAAATGTTCTTGAGAGCAATGATTTGCCAGAGCAAATTTTTTTATGTTTAATTGTAAAACATCCTGCGCTAAAAGTAAATTTTTTTGACTAAACAACTCTGCCAAATCTTTATTTAAAGAAGGCAAAATAGTAATGGGATAAAGTCCATATTGGTCAATAATTGTTTCCAAGCCTTCGCCCACAGGATGCTTCCATCCCCATAATAAGGTTTGCGTGCATTTTGCATATTTGATAGCGCGCGCGGAAAAACGCGCGTTAGTGACCAGCAAAGGCTTTAAAGAAAAGCCCTCTCTTTTCTTGCGCAAAGCAAAAGCGCCTTGCTGAAGATCCCAAAAACGACCCCAATTAGCCAATGCTGTTTCTTGAGCCACAACCATACCGGATTGATAATGATACTTGCACTCGCCAAAATAAAAATTTTTTTGTTTGATGTTTCTTTTGCTTAAAGCAAAAGCAACATCGGTTTTTTGCTCGGCAATAAAATCAATCTCATAGTGTTGCAAACACTTGCCGGAAATAAATTGATTGAGCTTGACCGCATAGCCCAAGCCTTGCAAAATAGCAGCCACATATTTTTCAAAACGAAAGCCGGTGGGACCTAAATTTTTCATTGCCTGTTTTAAACTAAAACGCCACGAGGCTGCTGCTTTATAATGCGCTATCAAATCTTTTACTTTTTGGAAAATCTCGCCGGTGGTAATACCCGCATAAATTTCTTTTTGAATTTGTTGGGCAATCTCCCGACTTACGGATAACGATACGCCTGCTCTTTGAATGGACCTGATAAGCTTTTGCAAAGAAAATGGTTCCTGCTCGCCTTGAGCGTTAATAATGTAAATTGTCTGGGCCATAGAAAATTTTTTATTGGTTTTTAGATTTTTGTATTTTAACCATTTGCACTTCAAAAATCAAAACAGCATTAGGAGGAATCACTCCGCCAACACCTTTTTCACCGTATGCTAAATCAGGCGGTATGATTAATTTTCTTTTTTCGCCCACCCTCATACCTAAAATACCTTGTTCCCAGCCGGCAATTACTTCTTTTTTGCCTAAAGTAAAACTAAAAGGCTGGCCCGAACCAATACTGGAATCAAACACTTCGCCATTTTCCAAAAAACCCGTATAATGCACGAACACCAAATCGCCTTCTTGCGCCATCTCACCTGTGCCCTCGCTGATAATTTCTATTTTTACTTTTTTCTCGCTCTCCCAGTTCGGTGCTGGAAGAGTGGAGGAAGTGGAAACACCATTTTCTTCGGGAACAGAATTCTGGGGCAAACTGGTGATATGAGAACTATAGGGTGTGATTTTGTACCACAAAACAAAAGCAACAACAATAATAACAATAAAAAGAATAATAATATAAGGATATTTTTTGGATTGCATAAAATTGGTAAATAATTAGTTTCTTATTTTGTTTTTTTTCAAGGATAAGGAATCGCTTCCTTGAAAAATGTTTTATTAAATAGCGGTTCACATTAGGAAGGACCGAGGAAAGCGGGGGGAAGGGAAAAAAGGGGGGAAACCGTTAGGAGGTGACCGAGTCAACTCCTAATAGGAGTTGACTCGGTCACCTCCTATCCTCCATCCTATCCTCCCTCCTATCCTCCCCCTCCCCGGTTCCTCCCCTCGGCTCTTTCCCAAAATTCGCATTATTAGTATTTCATCTGTTTAATGATAAAATATCCACGCAAAAGCACCTAATGCCAAAACAGCTATTACTAAGTAAGCGCTCCCGTTTGGTAAAGAAATAGTATAAGAAGGCGCTTTTGTGCCTTGTTTTTTGGCTTTTAGCCACATTAAACAAATAGCCCCACCCTCTATAAAACCAATAAAAATACCCAGAGCAGAAATTAAAACCACAAACTCTCGCAACCCTGCCAAAAAAAGCACTAAAGGAGAAAAAACAGCCAGCAAAAAAGCAGGTATGGAAGGAATTTTGCAGTCAAAACAAAGAGTATTTTTAAAATAATTGGCAATGGTTAAAAAAGAGGTAATCACGCTTAACAAACCAAAAACAGCTGCTAAAGAAATTACACCCTGACCCAAAAAAGGCGCCAAGCCGCTAAAGGGTTCTTTGGTTGTGTGCACACCCGTTACAGCGCTAATCGTTATACCAAACAAAGCATAAAAAAGCGCGCACACAACAATAGAAATAATAATCACTTTTTTAAGGTCTCTTTTCTTGCTCAACAAATCTTCGCATTCGGGCACAGCAGACCAGCCGATTAAACTAAAAAGAAAAACCCCAAAAGGCAAAAAAAGATTATGATGGTTCCATAAGAAAAAATGAGAAGGATTGATTGCGGGCAAACAAAAAACTATTATGGCTGCCCCTGTTAAAAAAAGAAGTCCGGAAAGCAAAATTTCTATTAAGGCAATAGGCTTGGTTCCCCAAAAAACCAAAAAGCTAAGAATAAACCACGCAACAATGCTCCATTGAAAAGCAGAAAGAAAAAAGGGGAACAAAATAGATAAAAACTGGCCTGCTAAAATAATATAAACAAGCAAAGAACCCAAAGAACCAATCAGCACACCTGCGCCCACTGTGATTTTGGCTTTAGCGCCCAAATATCTGTGCGCTAATCCAATCAGCCGACTTTCCTGTTCTGTGCGTAAAATCACTTCTCCAAAAAACAAATGCAAAAGCGCCACTATGAAACTAATGATAAACAAATAAAGCAAACATAAGCCCACACCACTGCGGGAAAAAATATAAGGAAGAGCAAAAATCCCCGCGCCAATAATTGTGCCCATTAGGGTAGCGCACGCCAGTATGGTTTTGTTCATAATTTAATAATACCCGCTATGTTGCTCACCGGGAAAAATCTCCAAGGGGAAAGAAAAAATTAAGCCCTGTAAACCTTATAACCCTCGTGCACTTTTTCATTAACTTTTATACCTGCCTCCTGACCCTTTTGCACCCTTTCCAGTTTTTGATGATCAATCTCTATGGAGCTTACTTCCTGTTCAAAATCTGTATGCTCTCCACCCACAATTCTAATTTTTTCTCCTACACCAATAGATTCATCAAAAGCAATCACTGCCACGCCAATTTTATCAAAGTAGTGCACCACCCTGCCAATGGGCTTTTCTTCCTTTAAGATATTAGCGTTGGAAGATAAGGGATTAGTAATAAAAGTATTAGGTTTTGTTATAAGAGAAGCGACCTTTGGTTGTTGAAGGGATTTGTTTTGTGGCACAGATACTGTTTTTGTTTTCTGTGGGGATTTGCGAGCGCGCACTATTTTCTTTTGTTTTTTCTTTGCCAAAACAGGTTTTTTTGCAATCTTTTTTTTCTTTTGCTGTTTTGTTGCTTTAGAGCTGACTTTGGTTTTTTTGGTTTTCTTTTTTTCCTGCACCTTTTTTGCAGAACCAGTTTTTTTACTTCTTTTTTTGAGAGGCTTTTTATTTTTTGCGGCTTTTATTTTTTTAGTTGCCATATAATTTTTTATATAACCACTCTTTGTTCTGCTTAAAGCATTATCGGCTTTAAAATAAAAAGCAGAACTTAGAGGGTTAGTGTTTGTTTTTGTTAATTTTATTTAAGTGCAAAATCATTTTTTTTACTAATTGACCAGGGTTGGTGTCGTAAATAATTTTTGTTTTGGGCCGATAACCTTTGGCTAAAACCGGCTGCACCAAATCTGCCATTCCTCCTGAACCCTGCAAAACGCCAATGGGTGTTCCTGTTTCAAAAGCAACTGTGAACTCATTAAGCGTGCCTGTTCTACCGCAAATAACAATCACGGCATCAGCGGCTTTTGTTAAAACTAAATTTCTGCCTGCGTAATCAAAACCTGTGTAAATAATTAAATCAAAATTATCTATGGGCAGTTTATAACGTTTAATGTGCTCTTTCTTGCTGCCTGCCGGAGAAAAACCAATACTAATTCCTCCTAATTCTTTAGCGCCTTTGGCAGCATAATAAGGCACACCAGTGGTAGCGCCTGTAAGCAAAACGCATTTTTGCCTTACAATTTCTCTGCCTACCTCCATTGCTAATTCTTTAATGTCAGGGCAACAGATATTCAAATCAGCTGCTCCGGAAACACAAATTTTATAGTGCGCACCATCAAATAAATTTTTGTCTTTTTCTTTTTCTTGAGCAATCATAAATTAAATAAAATCAATTTAATTTTACACCTTTATATTATTTTAACAAAAAAAGAATAAAAAACAATCATAATAACGCCTCTCTCACGGAACCGCTCTCAAGGAACCGCTCTCACGGAACCGCTCTCACGGAACCGCTCTCACGGAACCGAGTTCCCTCCTATTAGGAGGGAACTCGGTTCCTTCCTGTTCGGTTCCTTCCTGTCCGGTTCCTTCCTGTCCGGTTCCTTCCTGTCCGGTTCCTTCCTGTCCGGTTCCTTCCTAATTTTTTTACCATATAAGTGTCTTGCAGCCCATAGCCTAATTTTCTAAAATATTCTCGCGCTCCCACAGCAGCAATCACTGCTATTTTGTTTAATCCCCATTCTTTTTGAGCAATTTTCTCTGCTTCCTGAATAAGTTTTTTGCCCAAGCCTTGGTGCTGAACAGTGTTTTTGCTTTGTTGCAGAGGCGCTACTTTACCATAGGTATGAATTTCTCGCACCAGCGCTGCTTGTTTTAAAACAGGAAAAATAATATTGTTTTGATTTTGCTCTGGCTTTGGCAAACGTAGGCGCAGCATACTATATAATTTGGTGCGCTCCTTATTTTCTAAACTTAAAAAAACTTCTGTGCTTGCGGAAGCTTGATAATTTTGACGAAACAAATAGATTTTTTCTTTGGGCGTGTAATTATTTTTTATTTCCCGACATCTAATACAACGGCATACTTTTCCTTCTTTTTGCATTTTTTCTTGCAAAATTTGACGTAAATTGGAAATATTTGCCACCTTGTTGATAATGAGATTGGCCGGAATGTCACGCACAATGCGTTGAATTCTCACATAATAGGGTATATTTTGTTTTAAGTATGTTAATAACTCCAGCAGTTGCTCGGTGGTGTATGGTTTATAATTGCCCTTTTGCCATAATTTGTATAATCCTGTTTTTTTGAGTAAAAAGCAAGGATAAACTTTTAATAAATCAGGCTGAAAATGGGCATTAGTAAATAATTCTTTAAACATTTCTTTATCTCGTTTTATATCAGAGCCCGGTAAATTGGGCATTATCTGATAAAGCACCTTAAAACCAGCGTCTTTTAATAATTGGGTGGCTTGAATGGTGTGCCATACCTTATGGCCTCTTAAATTAATATCCAAAACATCATCATAGATTGACTGCACGCCCAGCTCCACCATTGTTACTCCCAACAATCTTAAACTTTGAATTTCTTGCGCGTTAATAAAATCCGGCCTTGTTTCAATAGACAGGCCCACCACTCTATTTTGGGCTTTTTCATTTCTTTTTTGCGCCTTTTTTAAATCCTCTTTTAATTGCTTTATTTGTAGTTTAGAATTTATGGCTTGAGCGAATTTTTTACTCTTGCTTGCTTGCGTTTTACTTTTTTGGTGTTTGGCAAATTCATTGCAAGCTCGAAAACATTCTTTAACAAACCATAGCTGATATGATTGAGGGTAATAACTCCATGTGCCCCCCACAATTCTTATTTCTACTTTATCAGTGTAATGCCCTTCTTTTTGCAGCATTTCTAAACGTTTTTGCACCTGAAAATAAGGGTGAAAATGCAATGTTTTTGCTCTTTGCACAGCGGGCTCGCCGGAAACATAACTTTTGGGCAAGCCTTTTTCCAAAGGACAATAAAGGCATTTGCCCACGCAAGGATAGGGCTTGGTAAGCACAGAAACATTAACAATGCCTGATAAAGAACGAATAGGCTTTTTAAGCAGTAAATTTTCCCAGAAAACATTTTTGACTTTTATTCCCTTTTTTTCGCGCACCATCTTATGGTAAATTTGAAGCAGTTGAGGATTGCTCAATATGCCTATTTTGTATTTTTGCGCTATCTCACGTTTAAATTGCTCTAATTCTTTTTGAGAGCAGGGATTTTTTTTCAATAATTGCCTGATAATATCTTGCTCCAATGCCAATAAATTTTCTGGGGTTTTTTCTTTGTTTTCTTTTGTGGAAATTGTTAGCGATTTTTTCATTATATTTAATTTAATTGTTGTCCGGGGTCAGACCCCGGACAGACCCCCCTAAAAAAGGGGGGGTCTGTCCCCCCTCGTCTTGAAAAATGGGGATTGATTAAAAAATAAGGAAGCGCTATAAGGAATATAAGAAAGTATAAAGTATAAGGAAAAGGGAGAAAGGGGAAGGAGGGGGAGGAACCGTTAGGAGGGAACCGTTAGGAGGGAACCGAGTTAACTCCTAATAGGAGTTAACTCGGTTCCCTCCTCTATCTCGGTTCCCTCCTCTTTTCCCTCCTCTTTTCCCTCCTCTTTTCCCTCCTCTTTTCCCTCCTATTCGCAGTTCGCATTATTAGCCTAAAATTCGCATATTAGCATTATGTTTTATATTCTATCTTTTATAATATGAAACAAGAATACGCTCAACGTCTTTTAAATCAGATTCAATATAGTTATAACAAAATTAGTGGAGATTTTGCAAATAGCCGCGCCCATATTTGGCCCGAAATCAGCTTTCTTTTTGATTATATCAAAAAAGGAGATAAGGTGCTTGACTGGGGATGCGCCAATGGCCGTTTGGTGCCTCTCATAAAACAAAAAAACGCCGATTACTGGGGAGCAGATATTGCTCAAAATTTATTAAGTTTGGCGCAAAAAAAATATCCCCAAGAGAAATTTTTGCTCAGCAAACCCCTAAGCCTTCCCCTGCCCGCTGATTATTTTGACCTTATTTATAGCATTGCTGTTTTTCACCACATTCCTTCTGCTATGTTGAGAATCCTGTTTTTAAAAGAAGGCAAACGGGTTTTAAAACCGGGCGGATTCTTTATTCTTACTGTCTGGGCAAGAAAAAATAAAAACGGTAAAATATCTAAAATTTGGCATTGCTTAAAAAAAATAATAGGTTTATCGCCATTGGATTTTGGTGATATAATAGAAAAATGGTTTGGCAGAGAAGATGTTATGCGCTATGTGCATTTTTTTTCGGAAAAAGAATTAAAAAAATTGGCTCGCAAGGCTGGTTTATTGGTCGTGCGCAGTGGGCTCATAAAAAACGAAAGCGGAAATCGTTGCAATTATTTTTTAATAGCGCAAAAACCAAATCCACCCATTGCCCCCATAGCTTAACGGATAAAGCGCAGCCCTCCGGAGGTTGAAATCCCTGTTCGATTCAGGGTGGGGGCACAAACCATAAATTTTTTCATCCTCAAACATCTCAAAGCAAGCATCAGAGCGATATAAAAAATCGCAAAAATTTTTTTGCATTGGCAAAAGCGAATCACCAAAATGTGTTTCTCGTTGAAAACTCAAAAGATTTTATGGCGCCAGACGCAACCACAGAAAATAAAGAGGTTATTGAGGAGAAACTTCTTTCCACTTGGGCAAAGGCAAATTAACATTGAGAGATTTTGTCTTACTGCAAGAACCAACATCATCGCTAATGGTTAATTGCACATTTTGATTTTTGCCCACAGCAGAAAACTTCACAGCAGGATTGGGGCTGGCACTATTGGTGCCGTTCACAAACTGCACGCCCGCGGGAAAAACCCACTGGAAATTAGCGGAAGCGCAAGAAGGATAATTATTGCCATAACAAACGCTAACATTGCTGGGGCAAACAGGGTCTTGCTCAACAGAGCAAAACTGAATGACCTGGTCTTTTACTATTTGAGAAGGCTTAAATGTAAAATCAACCAGCGGATAAGGATGAGCGGGCGTGGTAAAAGAAGGTCCATTAGCCCAAGCAGATTCTTTGGAAAAACTATCCCAAACCTTTACTCTCCAGTAGTATTTAGTAGATTGATAATCTAATTGATTCACATTGGGGTTTTGAGCAATCACCACAGAAACATTATTCACATTTGACGAAGCGCTTAAGTTCACTTCGCCGGGTCCAAAAGAAGTAAAGGTGCCTTCTTTGTCTACCTGCAATTGATATGCAGACTGACTATCTCCTATGTCTGCGTCCTCAAATACCCATGAAAAAGCGTATAAAGGATTACTGCAAAAACCACTTCCTGCCACATTTAAATTAGTGGCGCGGGGCGGCGTGTTCAAAGAAAAGCTGGTTTGCACTTTGTAATTAGCCGAAGGACATCTATTGCCTGTTTCTGTTTGCTCACAATTAAAACTCACCCACCCCGCTGTCTCATCGCCCCACGCCCAACCCGAAAAAACACCAGTGCTTTTATTAATAGAAACGCCATAATTAGAACCTCTTAAACTCAACCATTCTCCTGTGGTTAAAAATTTCGCCCAGCCCTTTACCTGACCCGTAATTTTATCCACCCACGCGCGACAAGGAGCAGCAGGACAACCCCCTAAATCAGATTCATTAAAAGAAAGCCAGCCTATATTATCCGACCACGCATAACCAGAAAAATTGCCTTCTGTGCCGCTTTGGTTATCGGTAATGTGCACCCCGTAGTTATTAGAACCCCCTCCTGATAAATTATTAAAACTAATCCAGCCCACTATATCTGACCACGCCCAACCATTAACATTCTGACTCACCCCGGCTATTGCTGCGGGAAGATGATAACCAGCTCTGAAAACACAAAAAGCAACAACCACCGCGCTGATGCTAAAAATTAAAAAACTGAAAATAATTTTGAAGAATTGTTTTTTAAACATAAAAAATTATTTTTTGTATTTATATTTCCCTTTTTTCCCAAGAAATTTTCAAAAAAACTATTTCCTTGAAAAACAGCAAAGCCTTTAAGGTTCTCTTCGCCAGGCTTTAATGCCATAGGGGGTCATCACTCTCACGGGCGAGGCATTGGGATCAGTGGGTTCTACCAAATCAGCAGCGGCATTGGTGTCCCCGGCAAAGCGCGCCACCTTGATAATGCCTTTGAGAGCAGAAAGGGCATTGGCAAAAGAAATAAGTCTGAGTTTTAAAATGCCCAAGGGATGTTTGATGTTAACATAACCAATGGCAGGAGGTATTGGTTGCACTGGTTGAACACTGCAAGAAGCACTACAACCAATCTGAGCATTTTCCCAACCGTAATCACACCAATCTATCCAGTGGCCAGCATTGGAGTGCGCGCCCACTCTGATGGTTCCTGTGAAATTGTTTGAACAAGCAATGGATTGGGTTACGGTGTGCCATTGGTCATCGTTCACAGTTTGATCAGCCAAACACCATAATTGTGTATAACTACCCCAAGGATTGGAACCCTCTATTCTCTGAGAAAAATATGGTTTTGTAGCATAACTGGTGTTGCGATATTCATAAGAAACATTAAAATTCTGACCAATAGTGCAAGTGGCAGGACAGGTTAGGTTTTGTATTTGACACATTGGGGTTTGCCCACCACCACCAGACACAGGACATACATCTTGTTCTGTGCATCCTCCCACCACTAATCCACCGTTAATATTTTGAGCGTTAAGATTACACATACAATCTTTACAACCATTGGTAGGTAAATTACACTCTGTGATTAACGGAGTAGGAGAATTATTGGGATAACAAAGCATTTGATGATATTTAAAAGAAAAATAACCGCATCCTTCTATATACATTATCTGAGAATATTCGCGACAACCCGGAGTAATTTGGTTTGGATCCTTACAACCACTTGATTCAAAACTCCAAAAATCTGTAACAGTATCGCAAAGAAGAGGATTAGTGGGACAACAAACAGTTAGGCGGGGTTCTGCAGGAATACCACAATAATCTATACAAGTTTTAGTATAATTATCACTACAAACAGCAAAAACAGGATTCTTAATAAAACACAACATTCCCAACACACAAAAAAGAAAAAAAATGGGTTTAATACTTAAAAAATTTCTTTGTATATTCAAAAATATTGACATTTTTTATTAGTATGGCAATATAAAATTAGTGAATAGATCTTTTCATCTTAATATATTATTATATCATAAAAGGAGTGAAAAGCAATGAAAGTTAAAGTTGTAATCTTTTGTGTCGTTCTGTTTCTGCTTCTGTGTTATGCTTTTTCGAGTTTTGCTGCGCCTTCTATCTCTTTGTGGATAGAAACAGGTAGAGTAAAGTATTGGACGAATGAGACAGTGGCTTTAGCTGTCTCATGTAGCGACAAAAATGGATTAAAAGAAATCCAGTTATTTGTCGCAAATTTAACAAAAGGAGAAAGGCAACTAAAAGAATCAAAGAAATTGGATGGCCAGAAGGGCATTCAAATATACTTTACATTTTTAGAAAAAGAGCTTGGTATGTATAAATACCAAGCGTCCATAAAAAATAGCAATAATGAAGTTGCCTTTTCAAACGAAATCGTGTTAACATTTACCTCTCCTCCTTTTACCCCCAAAAGAGGAGAAAGAAGGTATGAAGAGAATGGTTGGTACCGTGTATATGCCGATTACGACCAGGACGGAGTGCCTGAGTGGAGTCGGCCTTTTTTCACCGCCATGTTGCCTTCTCTTTCCGAAAGGGATATGAATGGCGACGGTTTTATTGATATAAATGACATTGTATTATATAATAAATGGATGAAGGAACATGGCTACTGCAATGATGGGTATAAATTAGCCCCAAAAATTGACGTTGACGCCCATGTAACCCATGTAATTACATGGGCAAAAATTAAAAGTTAAGAAAGAGCTTCTTAAAAAGGATACAACCAATAAAATGGTTTGTATCCTTTTGTTTTTCTTTTAAGAATAGGAAAATAATAAAAACACAAGAGAACAGAAAAATGTAAAATCAGAAGGAGATTGCTGGACAACTTCTTTTTAAATAACTTCTTTTTTTTCTTTTTCTTTTTTTTGTTTGCGGTGTGCCCAGTTCTTTTTGTTCTTGCCCTATTACAATTTTGATGCGACCGCATCAAAATTGTAATAGGGCAAGTAAGTAAATAAAAGAGTAATGAAACAATAGAGATTAAATAAATCAATAAAAAATAGATAGGAAAATAGATAGGTAAAAATAGATAGGCAACTAATTGATCGGTATTTTATGGTTCTCTTCGCCAGGCTTTAACGCCATAGGGGGTCATCACTCTCACAGGCGAGGCATTGGGATCAGTGGGCTCTACCAAATCAGCAGCGGCATTGGTATCCCCGGCAAAGCGCGCTACCTTGATAATGCCTTTGAGAGCAGAAAGGGCATTGGCAAAAGAAATAAGTCTGAGTTTTAAAATGCCCAAGGGATGTTTGATGTTAACATAACCAATGGCAGCGGGAAGCGCAGCGCAATCTTTTGTACCCGCACAGGTGCCACCACAACCATCAGAACAAGTTGAACCAATGCACGTATTGGCTGCGCAGGAACAATCAGGATAGCAACAATAATTGTTATAGCAAATATTATTACAACATTCTGAGTTATTAGCGCAAAAAAGCCCTGCTTGTTTGCAAGCGCATAATCCTAAACTATCACAATAATTCGTGCAACAATCTGCATTAGAATGGCACTGAGCTCCATCAGGAAAACAACCCGTGATTTGCTCGCAAGAATAATTGTAGCAATAGCACCCA
>Ga0207433_10005019_pt1 | contig 23931 bp, 29 predicted proteins | sample YelNatPaOPGAMG01_FD_187559 | JGI IMG/M metagenome (GOLD analysis project Ga0207433, IMG submission 187559) | Hot spring thermophilic microbial communities from Obsidian Pool, Yellowstone National Park, USA - OP-RAMG-01 (SPAdes) (version 3) | ecosystem: Environmental > Aquatic > Thermal springs... | reverse complement strand
GCCCCGTGCTGCTTCCTTTTCACGCCCATCTCTGGCTCCTCTCTCGACCGGCCAGCCTTAGCTTATCCACCTGTCCAGAAAACCGGAGCCGCCGCACTCCTCGACGGCGCCGAGTGAGCCGCGGCCGGCTATGTTGGCGAGTACATCGACGCGGCCGAAATGGGCAAGCGCCTGAGCAACGGCGGCCTGCCGCGCGGCGGCGGCGGTGACGTCCATCGCGATCAGCAGCGCCCGCTTGCCGTGGCCGGCAGCCACCGCTTCAAGGCGATCGACGCGGCGGCCGGTGACTACGGCGCGTTCGCCGCGCGCGAGCACGGCCCTGGCTAGCGCCAAGCCGAAGCCGGAGGTAGCGCCCGTGATAAACCACACGCGGGCAGGTTTGGCAGTGTTGGGCATCGGTCGTCTCCTTGGGTAGGGGTTGATGCCCGAAGGATCAGTCAGAGCACCGCTTCAAACAATCGGGCTGGAATTGCATTCGTCATGCGATATGATTCAGCAATGGATCGTGCCCTCCTCCCACACCTGCCTGTCGTTCTTGCCGTCGCCCGTACCCGCAGCTTCGCGCGCGCCGCCGCAGAGCTTGGACTCGGCGCCTCAGCGGTCAGCCATGCGGTCCGCGCTGCGGAGCAGCGCGTCGGCACGCCCCTGTTCGCGCGCACCACGCGCAGCGTCGCGCTGACCGAAGCTGGCGAGACCTTCATCGAAACGGCGCAGCGCGCATTCGACGAGATCGACGCGGCTGTCGAGCGTGTAGCGGCTAGCCAGCGCGAAGTGACGGGGCTGCTGCGCCTGAACGTGCCTCGCGTGGCTTTCGCGATGGGCCTCACCCGCATCCTCGCGGAAATGGCGCGGCGGCATCCGCGGCTAACCGTCGAGGTGATAAGCGACGACGCGCTGGTAGACGTGGTGGGCGGAGGCTTCGATGCCGGAGTGCGCCTCGGTGAAATGGTCGCGCAAGACATGGTGGCGGTACAGATGACGCCGCCATGCCGCGCGATCCTGGCCGCCGCGCCCGCTTACCTGGCGGAGCGCCCGGCGCCGGCCTCGCTTACCGATCTTACGCTCCACAACTGCATCGGCTTCCGCATGCTCGGCTCGGGCGCAGTTTATGACTGGGAATTGAGAGACGGCGCGCGGGAGGTAGCGGTGCCGGTCACCGGCACGGCGCGAATCTCAGACGCCAGCTACGCCCGAGATCTCGCCCTTGCTGGCATCGGCATCGCCTATATCTTCGAGCCGCTGGTCAGAGACGATCTCACCGCTGGCCGCCTCCTCGAACTGCTCCCCAAAGCCGCGATCGAGGAGCCCGGCCTGTTCCTTTACTTCCCCCGCCGCGCCGCTGAGGCCCGAAAGCTTCGTGCTTTTGTTGACGTTGTAAGGCTATTCATGAGTGCTTGAATCCCGCATTCAACGGAGTTGCACTCTGGATCAGAGCTACGGGATTCACACATTTCTGAAAACGATTATCTATCAATAGGTTACGGCATAATATACGATTCGATCACGTTCTAATATCTATAGTGTGAGTATTTCAAATTCCGATCCTTGACCTGCCTTTCGGCGTAATTTTTAGGGTTGATTCTTTTCCGAAAAGAGATGTGTGCATACCGTAGGGATCAGAGGACCCGTGCGGGCCGAAGTCCCGGCAAGCGGTTCCTCGGTGTTGTTTACATCGCTACAACCGGACCTAGGGCTCTGCCGACCATCTGCACCCAGCAAGTATTTTTTCTCTCCTCTACGCTCGGCCCCGACGCCGACTGAATACTGGTTGAACTGCCCCATTTCCTGCCTCTTCTAATCATCCCCGTCGCCAATCGCGTGTCGCGATCGGCCAATGACGGGGACGATCGTGGCGGCTGCTCCGCTCCATTCCGAGGCCTTCTCACGCGGCGCGCGCATGCTGCGCACCGCGCTCGGTCCGGCCATCGCCGCCTTTCTCGAAGACCCGTCGATCGTCGAGGTGATGCTGAATCCCGACGGCCGACTCTGGATCGATCGGCTCTCCGGCGGCCTCGAAGATAGCGGTCGGACTCTGTCGGCCGCCGATGGCGAGCGGATCGTGCGCCTTGTCGCGCACCATGTCGGCGCCGAGGTTCACGCGGAGCGCCCGCGTGTCTCGGCCGAGCTGCCCGAGACGGGAGAGCGGTTCGAGGGGCTGCTGCCTCCGGTGGTCACGGCGCCGGCTTTCGCCATCCGCAAACCTGCCGTCGCTGTCTTCACGCTCGACGACTACGTCGCCGCCGGCACCATGAACGCGGGCCAGGCCGCGGCACTGCGCGCCGCCGTGGCATCGCGCAAGAACATCCTCGTCGCTGGCGGCACCGGCACGGGCAAAACGACGCTCACCAACGCGCTCCTGGCCGAGATCGCCGGCACGAGCGACCGCGTGGTGCTGATCGAGGACACCCGCGAGCTGCAATGCCGCGCGCCCAACCTCGTCGCCATGCGCACCAAGGATGGCGTCGCCTCGCTGTCGGACCTTGTCCGGTCCTCGCTGCGCCTTCGGCCCGACCGCATCCCGATCGGCGAAGTCCGCGGCGCTGAAGCGCTGGACCTACTCAAGGCCTGGGGCACCGGCCACCCCGGCGGGATCGGCACCATCCATGCCGGCACGGCGCTCGGCGCGATCCGTCGCCTCGAACAGCTCATCCAGGAAGCCGTCGTCGCCGTCCCCAAGGCGCTGATCGCCGAGACCATCGATCTCGTCGCAGTGCTGCGCGGCCGCGGCTCGGAGCGCCGCCTCTCCGAACTCGCTCTCGTCGCCGGCCTCGATCCCGCCACCGGCGATTACTGCCTCCAGTCCGCCGGGGCGGGCGGCGACCCCTTGCCCCTCGGAGACCCATCATGATCCGCGTTCTCGCCGTCGCTCGCCAGTCACGCCGCCGCCTGGCGGAGCTTCTCACGCTCGCCACCCTCACGCTGGCTTTCGCGCCCGCCGCCTATGCCTCCGGCTCTTCGATGCCGTGGGAGACACCGCTCAACTCGATCCTGGAGTCGGTACAAGGCCCGGTCGCCAAGATCATCTCGGTCATCATCATCACCGTGACCGGCCTGACGCTCGCCTTCGGCGACACCTCGGGCGGCTTCCGGCGACTGATCCAGATCGTGTTCGGCCTCTCGATCGCCTTCGCGGCGTCGAGCTTCTTCCTGTCGTTCTTCAGCTTCTCGGGCGGGGCGCTCGTCTGATGGCCGCGATCGTCGATCCGGACGTGCCCGGCTTCTTCGCGCCGGTCCACCGCGCTCTCACCGATCCCATCCTGATGGGGGGCGCGCCGCGGACGGTGGCGATCGCCAACGGCACGATCGCGGCGGCGATCGCGCTCGGCCTCCGGCTCTGGATCCCCGGCGCGCTGATCTGGGCAGTCGGCCATGCCGCCGCCGTCTGGGCGGCGAAACGCGACCCGCAATTCGTCGACGTGGTGCGCCGCCATCTCCGCTATCCCGCCCACCTCGGCGTGTGAGGCACTGATGCTGAACCTCGCCGAATACCGCCATCGCCCCGCAGGACTCGCCGACTTCCTGCCCTGGGCCGCTCTCGTCGGTGAGGGTGTCGTCCTCAACAAGGATGGCTCGTTCCAGCGCACCGCCCGCTTTCGCGGGCCGGACCTCGACAGCGCGACGCCGGCCGAGCTGGTCGGCGTCACCGCACGGCTGAACAACGCGCTGCGCCGGCTCGGCTCCGGCTGGGCGATCTTCGTCGAGGCGCAGCGGATCGCCGCCCAGACCTATCCGCATTCGACGTTTCCTGATCCGGCGTCGGCCCTGGTCGATCTCGAACGACAGGACGCCTTCGAGGAGGCCGGCGCCCACTTCGAGAGCCGCTATTGCCTGACCTTCGTCTGGCTCCCGCCGGCCGAGGACGCCTCACGGGTGGAAGGCTGGCTCTATGAAGGCCGGTCGCAGACCGGTGTCGATCCGTGGGAGCTGCTGCATGGCTTCGTCGATCGGACCAACCGCGTCCTGCAACTGGTCGAGGGCTTCATGCCCGACGTCGCCTGGCTCGATGACGGCGACACGCTGACCTACCTTCACTCGACCATCTCGACGCGGCAGCAGCGCGTGCGCGTCCCCGAGACGCCGATGCACCTCGATGCGTTGCTCGCTGACGAGCCGCTCGCCGGCGGACTTGAGCCCCGGCTCGGCGCCCACCATCTGCGGACACTCACCGTGGTCGGATTTCCGACCGCGACACATCCCGGCATCCTCGACGAGCTTAACCGGCTCGCCTTCCCGTACCGCTGGTCGACCCGGGCGATCCTGCTCGACAAGACCGAGGCGGTGAAGCTGCTGACCAAGATCCGTCGGCAGTGGTTCGCCAAGCGCAAGTCCATCGCCGCCATCGTCAAGGAGGTGATGACCAACGAGGCCTCGACGCTGGTCGATAGCGACGCCGCCAACAAGGCGGCCGACGCGGACCTGGCGCTTCAGGAGCTGGGCTCCGACGACGTCGGCCAGGCCTATGTCACCGCGACTGTTACGGTCTGGGACGAAGACGCCGGCCTCGCGGCCGAGAAGATCCGCCTCGTCGAGAAGGTCATCCAGGGCCGCGACTTCACCTGCATGCCGGAAGGGGTGAATGCGCTGGAGGCCTGGCTCGGGTCGATCCCCGGCCATGCCTACGCGAATGTCCGCCAGCCGCCGGTCTCGACGCTGAACCTTGCACACATGATCCCGCTTTCGGCGGTCTGGGCTGGCCCGGCGAAGGACGAGCATTTCCAGGCGCCGCCGCTGCTGTTCGGCAAGACCGAAGGCTCGACGCCGTTCCGGCTGAGCCTGCATGTCGGCGATGTCGGCCATACGCTGATCGTCGGCCCGACCGGCGCGGGCAAATCGGTCCTGCTGGCGCTGATGGCGATGCAGTTCCGGCGCTACCGGAACAACCAGATCTTCGCGTTCGATTTCGGCGGCTCGATCCGTACCGCCGCGCTCGCCATGGGCGGCGACTGGCACGACCTCGGGGGCAGCCTGTCCGCCGGCTCGGAGCATTCGGTGTCTCTGCAGCCGCTGGCGCGGATTGATGATCCGGCCGAGCGGGCCTGGGCTGCCGAGTGGGTGACGGCGATCCTCGCCAAGGAAGGCGTCACCATCGATCCGACCGCCAAGGAGCATGTCTGGTCGGCGCTGACTTCGCTGGCCTCTTCGCCGATCGGCGAGCGCACGATCACCGGCCTGGCCGTGCTGCTGCAATCGACGGCGCTGAAGCAGGCGTTGCAACCCTACTGCGTGGGGGGCCCGTCGGGGCGCCTGCTCGATGCCGAGAGCGAGCAACTCGGCTCCGCACCTGTCCAGGCCTTTGAGACCGAGGGGCTGATCGGCGCTGGCGCCGCCCCCGCTGTGCTGACCTATCTCTTCCATCGCATCGAGGGCCGCCTCGACGGCCGGCCGACCTTGCTCATCATTGATGAGGGCTGGCTGGTCCTCGACGATCCCGCGTTCGCGCAGCAGCTCCGCGAGTGGCTGAAAACTCTGCGCAAGAAGAACGCCTCCGTCGTCTTCGCCACCCAGTCGCTCTCGGACATCGACGGCAGCAATATTGCGCCGGCGATCGTCGAGAGCTGTCCGACGCGCATCTTCCTGCCGAATGAGCGCGCGATCGAGCCGCAGATCACCACGATCTATCGCCGCTTCGGCCTCAACGATCGCCAGATCGAGATCATCGCGCGCGCCACGCCCAAGCGCGACTACTACTGCCAATCCCGCCGGGGCAATCGCCTGTTCGAGCTTGGTCTCGGACCGGTCGCGCTCGCCTTCTGCGCTGCCTCTTCGAAGGCCGACCATGCAGCGATCGAACGTGTTGTCGCGGAGTGCGGGCGCGACGCTTTCGCGCCCGCTTGGCTCGCGGACCACGAGCTTCGCTGGGCCGCCGATCTCATCCCTGACCTGACCAACCTGGAGACCTCATCGTGATCAAGCTGCGCCATCTGGCGGCGGCAAGCGCCGTCGTGCTCACCCTGGCCGTCGAGGCGCCGCCCGCGTCGGCGCAGTGGATCGTCTACGACCCGACCAACTTCAGCCAGAACGTGCTGACCGCCGCGCGAGAGCTGCAGCAGATCAACAATCAGATCCAGATGCTGACCAACCAGGCGACGAGCCTGGTCAATCAGGCGCGCAATCTCGCCAACCTGCCGATGTCGACGCTGACCCAGCTTCAGTCGTCGATCGCCCAGACCCAGTCGCTGCTCGGCCAGGCGCAAAACATCGCCTTCAACGTCCAGCGGATCGAGCAGGCCTATTCGACCAGCTATGGCAGCGCGGCCGGCACGGGCTCGACCACGACGATGTTCGCCAATGCTCAGCAGCGCTGGCAAAACTCAGTCGCGGCCTTCGAGGACAGCCTCAAGGTCCAGGCGGGCGTGGTTGGCAACATCCCGACCAATTCCAGCGCGATGACCTCCCTGGTCACGGCGAGCCAGAGCGCCACCGGTGCGCTTCAGGCGGCGCAGGCCGGCAACCAGCTTTTGGCCCTGCAATCCCAGCAGCTCTCTGACGTCGTCGCCGTGCTGTCCGCCAAAGGCCGTGCCGATGCGCTGGAGCAGGCGCGGGTCGCCGCCGCCGAGGCGCAAGGCCAACAGAACTACAGGACCTTCTCGACGCGCAGCGGCTACCAGCCCGGCAACGTCACCATGTTCAGCGGCAACTGAGGCGCGGTGATGCTGGGCCGGTCGGAGATCTTCCGCGCTGCCGCGATCGTGGCCCTGATCGCGTGCTTCATCGCGACCCTCGCGGCGATCAACCGGCGCCCCACGACGCCGGTCGCCGAGACCCTTCCGGCCATCACTGCTCCTGCAACCGATGACCTCACGGCCGAGCTGCGCCGCTGTAGCGCGCTCGGCCCTCAGGACGCCGAAGATGCGCGCTGCGTGGCGGTCTGGGAGGAGAACCGCCGGCGCTTCTTCGGCCGGCCGGCGCGGCCGCTGCCGCCATCGCCCTCGGGCGCGCCGGCCACACCCACTTCGGGAGATGGGCGATGAACAACGTCGGCGTCATCGACACCTTCCTCAACACCTTCACCACCTACATCGATTCCGGCTTCGGCCTGATCAAGGGCGAGGTCGCCTATCTGTCCTCGACGCTGATCGTGATCGACATCACGCTGGCGGGTCTGTTCTGGGCCTGGGGCGCCGATGAGGACATCCTCCAGCGCCTGGTGAAGAAGACCCTCTACATCGGCTTCTTCGCCTTCATCATCACCAACTTCAACAATCTCTCAGCCATCGTCTTCAACAGCTTCGCAGGCCTCGGCCTGAAGGCCGGCGGCTCGACGATCTCGACCGCCACCTTTCTTCAGCCCGGCCATCTTGCCCAGGTCGGTCTGGACGCCGGCCAGCCGCTGCTCGACGCGGCGAGCCAGATGATGGGCTTCACCAGCTTCTTCGCGAACTTCGTCCAGATCGCTGTGCTGATGGTGTCGTGGCTCCTGGTGCTGATCGCCTTCTTCATCCTGGCGGTGCAGCTCTTCGTCACGCTGATCGAATTCAAGCTGACGACGCTCGCCGGTTTCATCCTCATTCCCTTCGCGCTCTTCAACAAGACCGCGTTCCTCGCAGAGAAGGTGCTCGGCAACATCGTCGCCTCCGGCGTGAAGGTGATGGTGCTGGCCGTCATCGTCGGCATCGGCACCGGCCTCTTTTCGCAGTTCACCCAGACCTATGCCGGCGGCCAGCCAACGATCGAGCAGGCCCTCTCGGTCGTGCTCGCGGCGCTCGCCATGTTGGGCCTCGGTATCTTCGGCCCCGGCATCGCCACGGGTCTGGTCTCCGGCGCCCCCCAGCTCGGCGCGGGCGCCGCGGTTGGAACCGGCCTTGCCGTCGCCGGCACGGCCATGGCCGGCGCCGGCGCGCTCGGCCTGGCCGGAAGGGGAGCGATGGCGGCCGCCTCCGGCACCGCTGCCGCTGCGCGCGGTGGGGCGGCAATGGCCGGCGGCGCATCCTCCGCCTACAGCCTTGCCTCAGCGGGCCGCTCTGGCGCGTCGGGGGTCGCGGCCGGACTCGGCGGCGTTGGGCGAGCGGCCGCTTCAGCCGCCGCGGCGCCTGTCCGGCGCGCCGCCGCCCAGGCCGGTAGTTCGGTGCGGGAAAGCTTCGCCGCCGGCGCCCGATCCAGTTTCGCTGCAACCGGCGGCTCGTCAACCAGAGGGACCGTCGGCGGCAATTCACCGGGCGCCCCGGCGGCGGGCGCGGGCGGATCGGAAGGTTCCGGCCCGCCGGCCTGGGCCCAGCGCATGAAGCGCAACCAGTCGATGATCCATGGAGCGCAGACCGCCGCGCAGGTCCTCAAGTCCGGCGACAGCCACGGCGGCGGCCATTCCGTCGATCTCTCGGGAGGAGAATAAAAGATGGCGCTGTTTCGCCGAGCCACGGTCCGCTACGGCCGCACCCCAGAACCCGAAACGCCATACCAACGCGCCGCCCAGGCCTGGGACGACCGCATCGGCGCGGCCCGGGTGCAAGCCAAAAACTGGCGGCTGATGGCCTTCGGCTCGCTTGCGCTCTCGATGGGCCTGGCTGGTAGCCTCGTCTGGCAATCGACGCACGGCAGCATCGTCCCCTGGGTGGTGCAGGTCGACAAGCTCGGCCAGGCCCAGGCCGTCGCGCCGGCGACGGCGGATTATGCGCCGAGCGATCCGGAGATCGCCTGGTATCTGGCCCACTTCATCGAGATGGTCCGCTCGCTGCCGGCCGATCCGATCATCGTGCGGCAGAATTGGCTCCAGGCCTACGACTTCACAACCACCTCGGGTTCGCAGGCGCTCAACGACTATGCCCGCGCCAACGACCCGTTCGCTAAGCTCGGCAAGCAGCAGATCGCCATCGATGTCTCGAGCGTGATCCGCGCATCGCCGTCCAGCTTCCGGGTCGAGTGGGTCGAGCACCGCTATCAGGACGGCGCGCTCGCCGAGACCTCGCGCTGGACCGCCATCCTCACAGTCGCGATCCAGCCGCCAAACTCCGCCGACGTGCTCCGCAAGAACCCGCTCGGCATCTACGTCACCGCAATCAACTGGTCGAAGGAGCTGGGACAATGACCCCGTCGATTTCCATGGAAGCCGGCGGTTCGGCTTCACGTCTTTCAGGCTTTGCACGCAGCCGGGAAGGAAAAGCGGCTTTCCGTAAAGCCGGGCTCGCCGCTTTGCTCATGTCGGTCACCGCGCTCGGTGGCTGTGCGCACCCGTTCATCCCGCCCGACATCAACTACGACAATGCCGTGCCGGCGAAGCTCTCCATCGATCCGCAGCCCCCGGTGAAGATCGTCGAGCTGCCGAAGCCTCTGCCGCTGCCTGGCCAATTGAAGCCGCTCAACACGGGCAAGCCCGTCCCGGAAGCGCCGGATCCCACCGCGCGCGTCAACCAGGCCAATGCGGCCGCCCGCATCCAGCCGGTCCGCAACGGCTTCATCAACGCCGTCCAAATCTACCCCTATTCGGCGGGCGCGCTCTATCAAGCCTATACGGCGCCCGGCGAGATTACCGACATCGCCCTGCAGGAAGGCGAGCAGCTCGTCGGCACGGGGCCGGTCGCCGCCGGCGACACCGTGCGGTGGATCATCGGCGACACCGAAAGCGGCGCGGGCGCGACCAAGAAGGTCCACATCCTCGTGAAGCCCACCCAGCCAGACTTGATGACGAACCTGGTCATCAACACCGACCGCCGAACCTACCTGCTCGAACTCCGTTCGACCGAGAAGACCTACATGGCATCGGTCTCCTGGCAATATCCCGAGGACCAGCTCATCGCGCTGCGCCAACAGAACCAGGCGGCGGAGGCTGCGGCGCCGATCGCCTCTGGCGTCGATCTCGCCTCGATCAACTTCCGCTACGCGATCGAGGGCGACAATCCAGCCTGGCGGCCGCTGCGCGCGTTCGACGACGGCCAGAAGGTCTACATCGAGTTCCCATCCGGCATCCGCCAGGGCGAGATGCCGCCGCTCTTCGTCATCGGTCCGGCCGGCGGCTCCGAACTGGTGAACTACCGAGTCAGGCAAAACTACTACATCGTCGATCGTCTGTTCGCCGCAGCCGAACTCCGTCTCGGCGACAAGGACAGCGAGCGGCGCGTCCGCATCGTCCGTACCGACGGAAGGCCGCGGGCATGACGGACGAACCGGAAGAACAAAAATCGGAGCCGACACCTGTCGCTCCGCCTGACCTGCGGCTCCGGGGCGAGCGGCCGCGCGTCACGCGCCTCTCGCGCAAGGTGCTGATCACGCTCGGCGCCGTGTCGGCACTCGCGGTCGCGGGCGCCCTCGGTTACGCGCTTCAGACCCGGAACAAGTCGCAGTCAGTCCAGGAGCTGCTCAGCACCCAAAATCGGCCTTCGGCCGAAGGCCTGGCCGGGCTACCAAAAGACTACACCGGCCTGCCGCGGCAGGCGCCGCCCCTCGGGCCGCCGCTGCCCGGCGACCTCGGCAAGCCGATCCTCAATGCCGGCGCCGCGCCAAACACCACCGTTTCGGCGACCACGCCCGATCCCGCGGCGCAGCGGCTGGCTCAGGAGACCGAGGCAGCGCGTGTCAGCCGCCTGTTCGCTCAGACCAACCAACAGCCACAACCGGTCAGCCTTGTCGCTCCGCCGGCGACGACGACGCCTAGCGGTCCAGCTCCCACGCCGCCCGTCGATGCCGGGTCGGCGCAGAACATGCAGGACCGCAAGACGGCGTTCCTCAATGCCGCCACGGACAAGCGAACGGTCAGCCCCGACCGTCTGGAAGCCAAGGCTTCGCCCTATGTCGTGCAGGCGGGAACCGTGATCCCGGCAGCGCTCATCACCGGCATCCGCTCCGACCTTCCAGGCCAGATCACCGCCCAGGTGACAGAGGCCGTCTACGACAGTCCGACCGGCCAATATCTGCTGATTCCGCAGGGCGCGAAGCTGATCGGCCAATACGACAGTTCGGTCGCCTTCGGGCAGAGCCGGATCCTCCTCGTCTGGACGCGCATCATCATGCCGGACGGCGCTTCGATCGTGCTTGAGCGCCAGCCGGGCGCCGATACGCAAGGCTATGCTGGCCTCGAAGACGAGGTCGACAACCATTGGGGCATGCTGTTCAAAGCCGCCGTCCTCTCGACCCTTCTCAGCGTCGGCGCAGAGGCCGGCACGAGCCAGGACGAGAACAATCTCGTGCAAGCGATCCGAAGCGGCGCGTCCAACAGCATCAGCCAGACGGGCCAGCAGATCGTGCAGCGCCAGCTCAACATCCAGCCGACGCTCACCATCCGGCCGGGCTTCCCGGTTCGGGTTATCGTCACGCGCGACCTGGTGCTGGCGCCCTACGGCCAAGGAGGCACGCCATGACCAAGCTCAAACTCGGGCCGCTGACCGATGACAAGCCGGTCAAAATCAGCGTCGAATTGCCCGCCGCCGTGCATCGCGATCTTGTGGCTTATGCTCATGTGCTCGGCCGGACGACCGGCCAGACGGCTCCCGATCCTTCGAAGCTCATCGTGCCGATGATCGAGCGGTTCATGGCGACCGACCGTGCTTTCGCCAAGGCGCGCCGCGATCGGAGCGCTCAGGTCGCTGACGGTTCGGCCGAGAAATCAGGATAGCGTTCGCGTAACATCGCCAGGAGCGACCCCAAGGCGGGGTTGCTGTTCGCGTCGCGCCAAACCGCCATGAATCTGACTTGGGTCGGGCCGTCATCGTCCCAGACTTCCCGGTACACGACGCCGTCGTGGCGGACTCCCGTGGCGCCCTCGAACATCAAGAGCGTGCCATAGTTCGCACTGACCAGGCTAAGCAGTCTGTCCAGAGACGAGTCCTGATGGACGATGTGCTTGGAGCCGACCGCATGGTGAAGCTTCACCTTAAGCAATCCCTCCAACTCAGGCCCTGGGCCTCGCTGCGGGACGAGAAACTTTTCATTTGCAAGATCCGCCCAACGAATCCTCGAGTTGTGGCCAAGCGGATGATGCTGCGGGAAAGACACGATAACCCGTTCGGTCCAAAGCGGGAGCGTCCGGTCGTCCCAGGCTGTCGCATGGCCTGTGATGATCGCAATATCGACAGCGTTCCCGGCCAGAGCGCCCAGCAGCCGATCCTGGCTTCCATCGACGGTGCGTACATCTACATCCGGAAAGCGGCGATGGTATTCCACCAACGTCGCGTGCATGTTCCCCGCCGAGGGGGAGGCATGAACGCCGATCGTCAACAGGCCAAGCTCGCCGCGGCTTATGCTCCTGAGCCGCCGGAGTTCTGTGTACACGTCATCGAGTATCCGCTTGGCGCTCAAGATGAACTCCAGGCCCACCGTAGTGAGTCGAGTGCCGCCATTCGTCCTTTCGAACAATACCAGACCAAGCTGGCACTCGATCTCGTGCAGCCGGCGGCTCAAGGTCGATTGGCGTATGTTTAAAGCTTCCGCCGCCTGCCGCAGACTGCGGTGGCGTGACGTTATGACTGCCAAATGCAAATCACGAAGCTCTATATCCACGCTATTCACATCGTCGGCCCGCATACTCACCGACGCCTCCTATAAACTTTGCCTCCTCACCCCGGTCGCCTCCATCTGATGATATGCGTTGCGCTTGGTTTCGATTTCCTCCGGCGCGTCAGGCCGGCAAGGGATAAGTGCCGGAATCGAGCAAGGCCAAATAGTCCGAATAGGCGCAACTCCGGCCGCGTTGCCGTCCCGTGGTCTCGCGCACGACGTCGATCTTGGCGAGGTTTTCCAGCGCCGCGCTGTCGGTCGGGAAAGAGACGGCGAGCCAGACACCGCGTTGATCGCGACGCCTGATGGCATACCGCCCGCGCCGGTTGTCGAACGATTCGACATCAGGCGCGGACCGCACGATCAGCGTCGTCTCGCTATGGAGAATTGCTGCTCCATCATCGATCTTCCGACCTCGGCGAAATACGACGGAACGATCGAAAGGATGGCGTTCCCAATCGGTCCCACAGTCCAGGATGCTAAAGCTGGGCTCGACGCCCTCGCAACGCTGATCAGTGAGCGCCTTATGGCCCTTCAGCTCCCCGCATTCGCCGGTGGCTTCGACGGCGCCAAGGCCGCGCGCGACAAGGTCGAGGCTGCGGTCGCCATGCAATGTGCAGCGCTTGGTGTGGCGAGTGCGTCCGTCTGACATGGCGGCGAGCGGTAGCGGCGGCCCAGCTCTCAAACAAAGTTGGTCGAACGCGAGAGTGCATCCCACGCCGCTAGCTCGGCCTGCATTGCTTCTAGCTTTTGCCCGACAAGCTCCAGGGCATCGGCGCCTAAGAAGAGGCGCACTGGCGGGTTAGGAGACGCCACCAAGGCGAGCAGCGCTTGCGCTGCTTTGGCAGGATCACCCGGTTGATGACCGCTCTTGGCCTGCCGGGCGGCGCGGATCGGGTCCATCACCGCATCGTAGTCAGCGATGCTCCGCGGAGTCCTGTCCATCGATCTTCCAGCCCAGTCGGTCCTGAACTGCCCGGGCGCCAGCGAGGTCACCCGGATGCCGAAACCCGCCACTTCCTTGCCGAGGGCCTCGGAAATTCCCTCGAGAGCAAACTTGCTGCCGCAGTAGAAACTAATTCCGGGCATGGTGATGAAGCCGCCCATGGAGGTCACGTTGATGATGTGGCCAGAACGCCGCTCGCGCATGCCGGGCAGCACCGCCTGCATCATCGCCACGGGGCCATAGACATTGGCGGCGAACTGGCGATGGAGATCATCAATTGATGATTCTTCCAGCACGCCCTCGTGTCCGTAGCCGGCGTTATTGACCAGAACGTCTATCGGACCGGCCAGACTTTCCGCTTGGGACACGGCAGCCGGTATCGTGGCAAAGTCGGTGATGTCGAGGACGAGGGGATGCGCGCGGTCCTCCGCCAAGGCCGCGAAGGCCTCGACGTCGCGCGCCTGCCGAACGGCGCCAACAACGCGATGGCCGGCTTCGAGCGCGGCCACGGCGAAGGCGCGCCCGAGGCCCGAACTGACACCGGTGATGAGAAAAGTCTTTGGGGCTATCGTCGCCATGCGACAACTCCGTATTGTGAATGAACTATATCATGATATAGATAGAGCCATGCCACGGATCAAGCCCTCGATCCCCCCCGGCAAGCGCGGCGAGCCGGTCCGCCAGCGAGTCATCGACGCGGCGGAACGGCTACTGCGGGACGGCAAGGCGGATTTTTCGATGCGCGACCTCGCGTCCGGCGCAAGCGTCAGCTTCGCCACACCGTTCAATCAGTTCGGCAGCAAGGCGGCGATCATGCATGCCCTCTCGGCGCGCCGGATCGACGCCATGATGCAGCGCCTCGCCGACGTGTCGGAACCGGCCAATGCCCCCGAACGCGTGCTTCTCGCCGTCGACATCGCGGTCAGGGTGATGTTGGAGGAGCCGATAGTGAACCGTGCTGTGCTGGGCTGGCTCGGCACGGCCGGTGCACCTCCCGGCCAGGTGCTGACCCATTCGAAGGCGCTTTGGGCGCTTGCGCTGGGCGAAGGCGAGGGGTTAGCCAAGGCTAGGCGCGCGCAGGCGCTCGCGTGCCTTCCGGATCAACTGGCTTTCGCCTTTCGCGGGGTGCTGTCGTTCTGGACAGCCGGAGAACTGTCCGACGAGGCCTTCGCTCTCAGCGCGAGCGCGATGGCGAAAGCCTTGTTGCTCCGCTTCCTCGAATGACCGCCATCGCGGAGTTTTCCGTACCGAGGCGTAAAGTGAGGGATATACGTCCTTTGCGCCGCCACTTCCGGTCGACATAGTTCCCTCAAAAAGGGAGCAAGAGACTGATGAAAACGATCGTCATCCCGCTCTTCAACGACACGACCCTTCAAGCATTGAGGGACCGCTCGGCGGCGTCTTAGCGCGCACGTTCGTCCTGATCATCGCGTGGCTCAACCTCTTGAGCTTTTTCTAAATGGTTGCCGCGTTTCGCTTGAGACGACCGACAAAATCGGACGCAAAAAACGCCACTCGGATGAATGAAAGCCATCGCGGTGTTTCCGACACAGAGGCGCCTTACAGACACTCGGCGCAGCTGTAGCTTGCTTTCGATGAGATGGAATGATGTCGCAAAAGAAAAGTCATTTAGAAGCTTGGCTGGAAACGGCGTTCGATTGCCTGTTGACCAACAACGTGGATGGCTGGGTTGATCACTGGGCCGAAGAGGGACGCATCGAGTTCCCCTTCGCGCCGGCCGGCTATGTGGCGAAGGTTGAGGGCAAGGCGGCCATCGCCGAGTACATGTCGTCATTCCCCGCCAAATTCGAGTTCCGGCGCTTCGACATCCTGACCGCTTATTCCGACGCCTCGGGTCAGCAAGCGGCGGTCGAGTTCACCTGCGAAGGAACGGCCATCGAAACCGGCCGGCCCTACAATCAGCATTATGTGGCCCTCCTGACCTTCGACGCGAACGGGAAAATCCTCGTCTATCGAGACTTCTGGAATCCCCTGGTGGCCATCGAGGCATTCGGCGGGACGCAAAGGTTTATCGGCTCGATAAGCAAGGGAGAGAACTGACGATGGCGGCCCCGTCGCATATTCTTGTGACCGGTGGAACGGGTAAGACAGGTCGCGCCGTGGTCGCAGGCCTTGCCAAGAGAGGCATCGCGTGCCGCATCGCAGCGCGCACCCCATCCGGAAACTCGATTCACTTCGATTGGATGGACCGCAACACGTATGCCGATGCGTTGGCCGGGATAGACGCTGTCTACCTGGTGGCTCCTGTCGGCATCCTGGACCCGGTGCCTGCGATGTCCCAATTCATCTCCCGAGCCGTCGCCGACGGTGTACGTCGCTTCGTCCTGCTGAGTTCGTCTGCGATACTGATCGACGGGCCTGCCATGGGGCAGATCCATCGCATCCTGGCGGAGACAGCGCCGGAATGGGCGGTGCTTCAACCGTCTTGGTTCATGCAGAACTTCACCGAAGGCCATCACGGCGAGACGATACGAAAGGAAGGAAAGATCTTCTCCGCCACCGGCGAGGCGCCCGTCGCCTTCATTGATGCCGACGACATCGGTGAGGTTGGTGCGGCGTGTCTTGCCAGCGAAACCGCACTGAATGACGGCGTGGTTCTCACAGGGCCGTCCAGCCTCAATTACGATGAAATCGCAAAATTGATTTCGACAGTTGCGGGGCGTGATATTGCCCACATCAAACTTGCACCGAGCGATCTTGCGAAGCGCTTTACAGCCTTTGGGCTCGACGAGGACTACTCTGAATTTCTGTCGAAGCTCGACGCATTGCTGGCGTCTGGCAGCGAGGCACGCACGACTAACGCTGTGCACGAGCTAACCGGGCGCAAGCCAAAGTCCTTTGCCGATTTCGCGGCCAGTCACGCTCATGCTTGGAGAGATAACCGATAGTTCAAGCAGCTGGCCCAAAGGAATGTGCAATTGTCTCCGAATCGCGATCCAGACGACGGATGGCCTGAGGCGACATGCCGAAGAGTTTGACGAAGGCGCGCCTCATGCGTTCGGGATCGGTGAAACCCACCGCTTGCGCAATCAACTCGATCGGCTCCGAGCCCTCCTGCAATCGCACGCGGGCCGCTTCGACACGAAGCCGCTCGACGGCTTTGGCTGGCGTCTCGCCCGTTTCACGGCGGAATGCCCGCCCGAACTGACGGACGCTGAGGTGCGCCGCTTCGGCAAGACGTTCGATGGGCAAAGGCTCGTGCAAGTGATCGCGGGCGAACGACAGCGCAATCCGTATCCGGTCTGATTCCGGCTCCATCTGAGAGATCGGCGCGAACTGGGATTGGCCTCCGGCGCGGCGGTGATAGACGACCATCTCGCGCGCGACCTGGCGCGCCAGCTCGGGGCCATGATCCGCCTCGATGAGCGCCAGAGCCAGGTCGATGCCGGCCGTCACGCCGGCCGAACTCCAAACGTTTTGATCCGCGATGAAGATCCGATCGGCGTCGACTTGGATCTTGGGATAACCCTTTTGTAGCCGGTGGGCCATTCGCCAATGTGTCGTCGCGCGTCGTCCATCGAGGAGGCCTGCCTCGGCGAGCAGGAACGCGCCAGTGCAAACACTGGCGATCCTCGAGGCCCGGCTGGCGAGACGCGCGACGGCCTGCACTTCGCCGGGTTTCAGCATCGATGCAATCTCGCCGCCGCAGACGACGAGCGTATCCAGGTGTGCTCGGTCGACAGCCTTTGTCGCTACCGGCACGCCGCCGCGACTAGCGACCAGGCCGCCAGCCCGCGACAATGTGCCCAGCGCATAGAGTGGTCGTCCAGACAGCCGCGCAGCCGTCTCGAAGACGGCGAACGGTCCGGCGAGATCGAGAATCTGATGATCCGGGAAGACGAAGAAGCCGACGCGATGCATGATGGCCTAAACTAAGGTATATATGTCATTTTCGCCATGGCTTTTTTCCGTTAGCTTCATCGGTAGAAGGAGATCCGCAATGACACATGTCGTCATCCCCTCTACGAAGGGTGACACCGCTCGACTTTACAGGCCCCTATCAACTCCTCCGTGCCTTGCCGGAAATGGACATCGAGCTGGCCGCGATCGACCGGAATGAGGTCGTCGCGGACGGGCTGACATTCGGGGCGCTCGATGATCTGGAGACGATCGAGGCCTGCGACATTCCCCTCGTCCCCGGCGGCCTCGGGTGCATCGCGGCGCTGTAGACCCCAAGCTTCCTCGCCGCAATCCGGCGGCTCCCTGAAGGCGCCGCCTGCGTCACTTCGGTCTGCACCGGCTCGCTGATCCTGGCCGCGGCGGGCCTTCTGACGGGGCGCCGCGCCGCATCCACTGGGCCTCCAGCGAACTTTTTGCGGCATTCGGGGCGGTCCCGGATGCCGGCCGGGTGGTGCGCGACAGAAGCCGCATCACCGGCGGCGGGGTGACGGCCGGGATCGACTTCACCCTCTCCCTCATTGCCGAGTTGCGCGGGGACGAGGCGGCGCAGGGCGCCCAGCTTCTGGCGAATACGCGCCCGAACCGCCGTTCGACGCAGGGGCGCCGGAAACGGCGCCGCGGCCGGTCATGGACGCCGGGCATGCCCGCCTCTCCAACGCCCGTGCCGATGCCGAACGGCGCATCGCGATTGTCGCCGAACAGTTGCGGCATGTCGGCTGAGACCTGTTCTCGGAAAGGAACGTGAAAATGAGGCTGAAGGACAAAACCGCTCTTATCACCGGAGGCACCAGTGGAATCGGCCTTGCCACGGCAAAGCTCTTTCTCCGCGAAGGCGCGCGTGTGGCCGTCACCGGGCGCGATACGAGCCGCTTCGAGGCCGTGCGCGCCGAGCTTGGCGAGGGTGCACTGATCCTGCGCGCCGACGCCCGGTCGGTCACTGACATGCAGGCAGTCAGCACCGAAGTCGCCGAGGCCTTCGGTGAACTCGATATCTTTTTCGCCAATGCGGGCATCGCCTATGGCACCCCGCTCGCTGAGACCGACGAAGCGCGCTACGACGAAATCATGGACATCGACGTCAAGGGCGTCTTCTTCTCCATGCAGGCCGTGGCCCCGATCCTGCGCCACGGCGCCTCTGTCATCCTGTCAACCTCGTTCATTATCCACGTAGGCCGTCCCGGACTTTCCCTGCTTTCGGCCGCGAAGGCTGCGGTCCGGTCCTTCGCACGGACCTGGTCGCGCGAATTTCTGGATCGCAAGATCCGCGTCAACACGATCTCTCCCGGTTTCATCGACACGCCATTGATCGGTCGACATCGCAGTCCCGAAGAGCTGCAGGCGTTCCGGGACAAGGCAGCCGCGACAGTGCCGATTGGTCGTATCGGCGACGCTGAAGACATCGCCGCCGCCGCGCTGTTCCTAGCCAGCGACGATTCTCGGTACATGCTGGGGTCGGAGTTGGTGGTCGATGGCGGGATGTCTCAGATTTAACGGCTCTCCTTCGTCTGCCGGCCATTGCCGGTCGGCGTCCGCGCTCCGCCATGATGATCGAAATTGCTTGATCCCAACGATCTCCGGCGGGGAATGCAAACACCCAACGCCCAGCTGGGCCCCCGTTGATGGACGGACGACCGGAGTTGTTACGACATCACTTTGATCAGCCCGTGCAAAATCTTGAGGAGGACCTGATTTGACCGTCCAATCCTATGCCGAAGGAACGCTGCCGGAGGGACTCCGCTCCCGCATGATCCAGGGGGTCAACGGCCTCGATGTGCATGTTCTGGAAGCCGGCCACGCGGCCCCCGGCCGGCCGCTGGTCGTGCTGCTACACGGCTTTCCGGACCTGGCCTACGGCTGGCGCCGGCTGATCCCGATCCTGGCGGCGTCTGGATACTATGTCGTGGCGCCCGACCTGCGCGGATACGGCCGCACGACGGGCTGGCACAATGCCTATGACACACCGCTGGAGCCGTTCAGTCTTCTGAACATGGCGCGCGATACGCTCGGACTGGTGTCGGCGCTGGGGTATCAGCGGACCGCAGCAATTGTCGGACACGATATCGGCTCGCCAGTGGCGTCCTATTGCGCGCTTGCCCGGCCAGATGTCTTTCCCGCGGTGGTCCTGATGAGCGCCCCGTTCCCCGGTCCGCCGACGTTTCCCTTCGACACGGCGAAAGCCGGCGTTTCCTCGCCGCCCCCGAGGGCCGGGAACCCAAATCTTGCGGCGGCCTTGGCCGCTCTTCATCCCCCCAGGATGCACTATCAGCAATATCTGAGCTCACGGGAAGCAAACGCTGACATGTCGCATCCCCCGCAGGGCCTGCAGGCCTTCCTCCGCGCCTTCTATTACGTGAAGAGCGCGGACTGGCCGGGAAATAAGCCACACCCCCTAGAGGGCCACAGCGCCGAAGACCTAGCCCAGATGCCTACTTACTATGTCATGGATCTGGGTAAGACGATGCCCGACACGGTCGCCCCTTTCCATCCCCCCGCCAGTGCAGTGCATGCGTGCGAATGGCTCACCGAAGCGGAGCTTGGCGTGTATGTCGAGGAATATGGTCGCACCGGTTTTCAAGGCGCCCTGCAGGCTTATCGCGTCCTTTCTGACGCGGCCCTGAACGCCGAACTCCGCCTCTTTTCGGGCAGGACCATCGATGTGCCGTCTCTTTTCATCGGCGGTGAAAAGGACTGGGGAAGCTATTCGGCGCCTGGCGCTCTCGATCTGATGAAGTCGAAGGCGACGACCCAACTGCACGGCATCGAGATGATCGAAGGCGCCGGACACTGGATTCAACAGGAGCAGCCGGTTCGGCTGGGCGAGCGGCTGCGTACCTTTATGAAGGCGGCTGGCGCAGCGGATCAAGCCGGCGGTCGGACTTGATGTCATTGCCGATCGGCATACTGCGTTGAGCCGTTCCGGGTTACGCGGAGGCTCCAACTCCTGAGAAGGTGGAGCGATGACCAGCTCGCGCGCGACCTGGCGCGCCAAGGCGGCGCCATGATCCGCCTCGATGATCACCAACGCCAAGCCGATGCCGGCTGTCACCCCGACCGAACTCGAGACGTTGTGATCTGCGATAAAGACTCGATCTGCGTCGACATCGATCGAGGGGCAATTCCGCTGCAGCCGGTGGGCCATTCGCCAATGCGTTGTCGCGCGTCTCCCACCGAGGAGGCATGCTTCGGTGAGCAGGAAGGCGCCAGTGCAAACACTGGCGATCCTCGACGCTCCGCGGGCAAGACACGCGACGGCCTGCACCTCTCCGACTTTCAGCATGAATGAGATATCGCCGCCGCCGCCCACGAGCGTGTCCGGATGCGCCTGGTCAGCCGCTCTTGTCATGACCGGCACGCCACCGCGACCGGCGACAACGTGCCCAGCGCATAGAGTGGTCGTCCAGACAGCCGCGCAGGCGCCTCGAAGACGGCGAATGGTCCGCCGAGATCGAGAATCTGATGATCAGGGAAGACGAGAAGCCGACGCGACGCATGATAGCCTAATATAAGGGATATGCGTCCTTTACGCCATGGCTGCCGCGCGAGATATTTCTATCGGCAAGGGAACAGCGTGTGCCCGCTAACAAGCAATGCACCGAAAGGAGAAGGTCGCATGCTGCTGCATGATGCAGACGACTTCGGGACCTTCGGACGTTTCGTGGAAACGCCGGTGGACCAGATGGGCGACGCCACGCGGAAGGCCTACGACCGAACGTTGCAACTCCGCGGGCTTGTTCCCGGCCCCCACAAAATCTGGCTGGCCAACCCCAAATTGCTGGAAAGCATCGTCACTGTTGGCGCGTACTTCCAGACAGAGTCGACCTTGACCAAGGCGGAGATCGAGATCGCCACCTGCGTCGTGACTGGGCATTGGAAGGCGGCGTACGCGAACTACGAGCATGAGCGGATCGCTGAGCGCCTCGGCCGACTTGAACCTCGAAAGGTCGAGGGCCTAATCGCAGGCATTCCCGTCACGTTAGGCGATCCCCGCCAGCAGATCGTCTACGAGCTCGCATCGACGCTGATTGCTGGCCGGATACCGCCAACTGGAATGTTCCGCCGCGCCCAGGAGCTCCTCGGAGATGCGGGCATCGTCGATGTGACCGTGCTCATGGGTTGGTTCAGCGCCGTGTCACTCACCCTCATGGCCTACGACGTCCCATCGAACGCTTTGGGCCTCGACCAATAGCCCCCAACCGCCGGACAAAAGGGAATCCGACAATGGCCCATATCCCCATCCAACAGGGCGGTCGATTGCCGCTTGCAGACTACAACGCGCTGAGCGCTGATCAGCAGCGTTTCTTCGACGAGATGACCAATACTGTGGTCCCCTGGGCTGGCGCCTCTGCTTTCCTGGTCCAAGACGGAGGAGGAAGGTTCATCGGGCCGTTCAATCCGGCCCTTCTGCACCCGGAGTTGGGTAAAAGCTTCCTCGAACTTCAGTACGTCGAGGCCAATCACAGTGTCCTGACCGCACGGACCCGCGAAGTGATCATCCTGACCGTCGGAAGCGTTTGGCAGGCGGACTATGAACTGTACGCCCACTCCGCCGTTGCCAGGCACGCCAGCCTACCCGAACACGTCGTCATCTCGTTGGTTGCAGGCGAGACCCCCGACGGCCTGCCGCCCGAAGAACTGATCGCCCATCGCGTGGCCCGACAGCTCACGGTCGAACGCCGTATCGACGACAGCCTCTACCGGATAGCCGAAGACCGCTTCGGACGCCAAGGCGTGCTCGACATCGTCATGCTAGTGGGCATCTACCAGACGGTGTGCGGACTGCTCAACGCCTTCGAGATTCCCGCTCCCAGCCCGGTCCGCGGTCAAAGCAGTAAGGCGCTCAGCCTGGTCGCTGACAACCCTCATGTCTGAGTCCCAGGAGGCTGCGCCGCTGTCTCGCTGAATTTAGCCACCGTCGCGCAATTCCCGGACCGTGCACAAGCGCCTCACTCCCGCTCCTCGCCTTCGACACCCCGCGGAGCGCTGTGGCGTTCGACGAGACCCGAGTTTGATCGCTCACCTCACTGACAGTTTGAAACGGAGCATGGCATGCCAATAGCACCCATTCCCGCGGTCGCGCTGACGCCGGTCGCATACTTCCCGAAGGGCTACTTCCTCGAGAACCTTGCTGTCCGCAGTGACGGTTCCGTGCTCGTCAGCTCGCTGCTCCACAAGGAGCTTTGGTGCGTGCCTGGCCCCAAACCAAGCCTCGACGCCAAACCTGTGATCGTCCACACCTTCGAGAACATCGTCATGGGCGTCCTCGAGGTTGAGCCCGACATCTTCATCGTCAACCTCAGCGACGGCTACACGACGCACGAATCCCACCTTGCCCGGATCGACTTTAACGGATGGACGCCCGGCGAACCGGTCACACCGGAAATCATCTATACGTTCGATTATCGAGTCCGAGCGCTGAACGGCAGTTGCCTGGTCGCGCCCGGCGTGATGCTGGTCGCTGACTGCTTCGCTGGCCTCATCTGGAGGATTGACCTGAGCCCTGGCGCTCGTGACGCGCGCGCAAGAATCTGGATGCAACATCCGACCATGAGCATGGACCTCGAGAGCGAGGTCGCGCCCCCGCCCCAACCTGGAATCAACGGGATCCACTACGGTCCGAAGACCGGTTACGTCTACTACACCTCCACGGCGCAGCAGGTGTTCATGCGGATCGCAGTTGATCCGGACACGCTGAATCCTTCAGGTCTCCCGGAGTTTGTTGCGGCGATCGACAAGACTGACGATTTCTGCATCGACGAGGTTGCCGGCTTCGCCTACGTGACCCGTCACCGCGGCAACACGATTGACCGGGTCCCGCTCGCGCCAGGTCACGGGAGCGAAGTGCGGCACATCGTCGGCGATCCGTTTGACGAGCGGCTCGTCGGACCGTCGAGCGCCGCATGGGGCCGGGGCCCATCGGATCTGGGACGCATTGCCTACGTCACCATCGACGGTGGCCGGACCGCGCCGCCGCCCGACGGCATCATCCGCGACGCCGCACTGCTGCGCATTGAGCTGCGGCCGGCCACCGTCGGCGAAGCTCCCGCGTACGCGACGGCGGGTCGGTGATGAACCGGTACAGCGGGATGATCTCGACAGGGAAAGATCACGTCCTCCTAGAATCCATGGGCCTCAACCAGAAGGAACGCTCGATATGACGTTCACTGATCAAGAGATCATTAGCCGCTTCCCGGTGGGGTATTACCAGCTGCACCCGAATATTTCGCTCAACTTCCAAATGAACCGGTTCTGGAACTGGGTCGGCGACCAGCAGATGCTGGACGAGTTGCGCGAGGCCGGCAAGCACATCGTCAGCTACGACGACTGGGTGCGGGTGATGACCGACCTCAGCGATAAGGCGTTGGCCGCTGGCCGCCGCCTGCCCGCGGCCTACTACGCCAAGATGGCGATCTTCTTCCTCAATCCCAGCGACGCTCGGGTCAAGCCGGCCTTCCAGCGCTTCCTAGACAATGTCTTGGGGGAGAACAGGGTCACGCCGGACAACCAGCACCAAGTCTGCGGTGGTGCCGGTAGGTTGGACAGGTTCCGGGGGAGAATAAGCTAAGGCTGGCACCCGGTTTGTGGTCATCATGATCCCCGGAAACAAATTTAGAATCAATCCTTCTGGCGGCTGTGGCGCCGTG
>Ga0207433_10005015_pt1 | contig 23943 bp, 6 predicted proteins | sample YelNatPaOPGAMG01_FD_187559 | JGI IMG/M metagenome (GOLD analysis project Ga0207433, IMG submission 187559) | Hot spring thermophilic microbial communities from Obsidian Pool, Yellowstone National Park, USA - OP-RAMG-01 (SPAdes) (version 3) | ecosystem: Environmental > Aquatic > Thermal springs >... | reverse complement strand
ATGTTTGGGGGTCTGTATGGCGGAAGTTCGAGACTGAAACTGCTTGCCTCGCCTTTTAGGATTGTCCTGCTCAATACCCACGAAGTCAGAAACGCAAAACCAAATCCGGTCAAAGCCACTGCCATCACAGTTGCAGCGGCAACAATCCCAGCCAGTGGTGGCGGAAAAAGAGAACCGATAAACACCGACGCAACAAGGATTTGCAAAGGCCATCTGCCATTGCACAGCGAAAAATTATTTGTGATGATTGCAATCAACCGCTCGCGCGGGGAATCAATGATTCGTGTAGCGATTACACCTGCCGCGTTGCAACCAAGCCCCATTGTCATCGTCAATGCTTGCTTGCCATGCGCCCCTACCCTTTGAAAGATTCCATCCAGATTAAACGCAACGCGCGGCAGATAACCAAAGTCTTCCAAAATAGTAAAGATCGGGAAGAAAATAGCCATTGGCGGAAGCATCACACTCACGACCCACGCAGTTGCCAGATATGCCCCGTCAATCAGCATCCCGCTTAAAAACGCGGGCAGCCCTATTGTGTTTGCAAGGTTTTTAAGTTCGCGGTGTCCGAAATCTACCAGAAACGAGGATAATAATTCCGATGGATAATTTGCCCCGACGATTGTAATCCACAAAACCACCCCGAACAGCAGTAACATTAGCGGGAATGAAGTCCATGGATTTGTAAGCAGTCTATCCAGTCGTTGTTGCCATGCAAGCCGACGGTCTTTTTCGCTGCGAATCACCACATAAGAACAGATTCGTTCGGACTCCGCATAAATTGCCTCGGTAATCTGGTCGTGGAAATTTTGCGGCAGCAGCCATCTGTAAGACGCGACTTCATCAAGCAGCTTCTGAATCTCCTCATCCGTCTGCTGCTGATTTTCTGACGGATTTTTCAGCGCCGCTGTGTTACTTTTGCCGCCGGTATTAACAAGATCTTTGGTCTCATTGTCCGGATTATCATCCTCATAAAGCAGGCGGAGTCTGCCAGATTTAACGTTCTCGACCATCTGACGGTCTCCGTCCAGAAGACGAAACGCGACCCATTCGCTGTTTGGCAGGTCAGGGTAAATCCGAAGGAGCCGTCTTTTGACCATCTGGATGGCATTGTCCAGACCGTAAATATCGAGTTTTAATTTATATGGTCGGCATTTGATTTTACCTGTGGCGACGAGTTCGATTTGTTCCAACAGTTCGCTAATGCCGATTCCTTCCCTTGCGACGCATGGCACAACTGGGATTCCGAGTTCACGCGCCAGCATTCGTGTATCAATCTGAATCCCGTGAGCTTTTGCCTCATCCATCAAGTTTATGCAAAGGACAGCCTTGTCGGTGAGTTGCAAAATTTGCAAGACGAGGTTTAGGTTTCTTTCAAGGCATGTGGCGTCTGCGACAATTACAGTTACATCTGGTTTTCCGAAGAGGATGAAATCCCGCGCTACTTCCTCGTCAGGAGAAATCGAAAGCAAAGAATACGTCCCGGGCAGGTCAATTATTTTATAACGGCGGTTGTTATAAGCAAAAGCGCCTTCTGCGCGGGTAATTGTTTTGCCGGGCCAGTTGCCAGTGTGTTGACGCAATCCGGTCAGACGGTTAAAAACAGTGCTTTTCCCCGTGTTCGGATTTCCTGCAAGGGCAATAACAAAATCAAAATCGCCAACCTCAATGCCAAGTTGCTGCAACCTTGCCAGCCGGACAGGACAACGCTGGCAGGCTTCGCCGGCAATTCCCAGAGGAGTATTATTTAGCGGTGTTGCCGTCATCTTTAACAATTAACACCTTGTCTGCTTGTTCTTTGCGCAGGGCAATCAACGCGCCTCTGACCCTGTAAGCAAGGGGCGATTTAAATGCGCTTGTGAACTCGCAGGTAATCCTGCTTCCCTTTACAATGCCAAGGTCCAAAAGGCGCTGTCTTTCAAGTCCGATGCATGATGGCAGCAATCCGTGGATTACTGCGGATTCGCCGGGTTTGAGTTCGGACAATCGCCTGAGATTTTCCTCTTTAACATCCGGGGGAAGACCAGTAACAAGGACTGATATTGCGTCGCAGACATCGGTCTTTACTGCCCTGCCCTCCACAAGCAGTTCAATCTGCGACGGTTCTTTTGCGACTATCTTTATTCTGATGCCCGGGAAAAGCCCAATTTCTGCGAGTCTCTTATATGCGGTTTCGGGTTCATCTTCGACGTGAACGATAATTGCGCTCCTGCCGGTCTCCCAGTCCGGAAGTGGTATTCCGGAAATTTGTGGCAGCTTTCCCTCGCGTGTCGGGATGGGGTCACCGTGGGGGTCAAAACGCGGATTGCCGAGTTTATCCGAGATACGGTTAATTTCTTCGAAACTTAACCGATGCTCCATTTCGTGCGCTCGGCGGTGCCATTCATCCGGAGACACGCTTGTCTCACGCGCAAGGTATGTCTCGCAAACACGATGGGCACGAATTAACATCAGGGCAAATTTGTTGCCCTTTTCGGTCAGGTGATAAAAGTCCCGTTCCCGCTTTATGTAATCATTTTCGATTAGAACATGGATTAACTTTTGAATAATTTCCTGAGGTTTTAGACAACGGGCGGAAATTAAAGCAGCATCGGCTTGTTTTCCGTCGTATTCAATCTGGAACAGGACTTTAAGAATGTCTTCTGCGATAATCTGGTCGGATTTTGATAAATCAAGGTTGAGCCTGTTCTGTTCAGCCATATTCAAAACCCGCTTCGGGGAAAACCTTACTTACTCTGAAATTCTTTCAGCGTGTTTTCAAACTCGGCTTTCTTTTCTTTATCTGTACACAAATCTATAGCCATTTTTTGATACTTAATCGCCTCGTCCTTTTTCCCGTTATCAAAAAGAGCCCGGGCGTAAATCTGAACCATATCCGCATTGGTAGAACCGCCATTGTCGTATGCAATCTGCGCAAGTTTAAGGGCGACAGGTTTGTCTCTCTGCGGCACTTTTTCATTCGTCAGAAGCGCATAAGCAATCTGGCTAAGCAGCATGGCGTCTTTGGACTTTGTATCTCCAATCGCCTTGGCAAGATTTGAAATTGTATTTTCATCGCTACCGCTCATGATTGCCATGAAATAATCCATAGCCGACTTCTGCAATTTGAAGAAATTTTTCAGGTCTTCAAAATTAATGTTTGTGGGGGCGAATTTAGCAGCGTTGTTTGCCACTACCTCGAGTTCTTTTTCGGATTTGCCTTCTTTGAGACCGGTGGTGTATTCGCGGACATACATACTGAATTTGACAAGTTTAAATGCCTCGTCGGCATTAAACTTTCTGTCCGGCAATATCCCGCCAACCTCTTTATCTAATTGCTCAAGCTCCTTGCCAAGGCGGTCAATGTTTGGTTTATCATCCTTTTCGACCGCCTCGATAAAATTCATCAGTTTTTCCTTTGCCATATCTTTCTTAATCTGCTTTTCAATCGAAAAACTGCCTGCGACAATTGCCTCAAGGGCTTCGTCAAAACCTTCCATAGGATTGCCCTGCCAGACAATCTTGCCAGTTTTATCCACGATGAATGCATGAGGGATTGTGTCGATGCCAAAGGCATCCATATACGCCTTTGAAGTTTCGCTATTGTTGTCAATGGCGACAACGTAATCCATCTTTTCACCCATCTTTGTCACGAACTGCTTCACAAGTTTGGGATCTTCGTCAGTGATGCCGATCACTACCACATCGTTTTTGGCGTATTTTTTCTGAACCTCAGTAAGATGTGGTATTGTAACCTGACACGGCGGACACCACGTCGCCCAAAACTCCACAACAAAAATCTTCTTTCCCTTTCCTTCAGCAAGGTTCACAGGGTTGCCTTTCACCCACTGGGAAATCTTCAGAGGTGGGGCATCCATACCAATCTGTCCCTTTTTTTGCTCCGCTTTCTGAGTGGTGGCTTCCGTTTTGGCAGGTTCCTGAGTGGTCTTCTTACAACCAATTGCTAAAACCAAACCTGTTGTTATTAAAACTATCGCAAATAATTTTCCAATATTCATTTCAGAAAAAATACTCCAGATTTCATGAATACGCAAACAGAAACATGAGAGGAATTGATTTTACAGGAATCACCAGATTTAAAAAAATTCAATCCTGAAAGCATGGTATTAAAAAAGCTGGCAGTCATTCGAAGAGGTATTTGTTCGGAAAATAAAACTCTTTCCAGCGCAAAAACTTATCCGCGTACCTGAATGTTTTACACAGAAAATATTCATAAAAATCTGAAGGGCAGACTTGATCACATCTCCGGAGAAAACCGGATGCAGAGTCTGCCCTTCAGTAACCGTAATTTATTTCAGTTCAGAGATTTATTGTCTGCGAACCCTGTAATAAGCATGGCCTGCAGGCTGGTCTGTTTCGGTAAATCTTATGATACCGTCGTCGCCAGCCTGAATCACCTGAATCACAGTCCATGTCCGTAAATCATAGCTTCGCAGAATCTCGTATGTCATGCCCGGCAATCCTTCGAACTTAATTTCAAATGCGCCATTTGCCCTCTTTAGTTCTACCTTGTTGTAATTTTCTGTTAGCGCGATTGTTATTCGGACAACACCCATTGCCTGCACTCCGTAGCCGTTTTCAACTGTATAATAGAACTCGTCAAAACCGACTTTGCCGGCAAGCGGTGTGTAGATTACTTCGTTACCTAATAAAGTAACGAATCCACCGTTAGTCGAGTTCTGCGATACTGCCACAATTCTGAGACTTGATCCGTTGTAATCGTGGTCATTCGCTAACAGATATGAGACAGGAATGCTGACGGATTGGTCTTTAATTGTTGTAACATAGTCAACTCCCGGAGCCGGAGCCTGCACGGAAACAATCGTAAGTCTTGCGACCGTGCTGGTTACCGAGTCCTGTCCATTTGATGCAACAACATAATATTCGCCACTATTGTTTGTGCAGACATTTAGCAATTGCAATGCATTTCCTGTCTCGCCGCTGAGCGGGTTGCCATTGAAATACCACTGATACGTTATCTGACCGGGACCAGCAGCCTCTGCGACGAAGATAACATTCTGACCGCATACAGCGTTAACGTCCTGCGGCTGTGTAACAAACCGCAATCCCTGCGGTCCCGGCGTTGGCGGCGCAGCAACCCAGTTTGTCGGGTCATTTGCATATCCCGTAAACGAAACCCTATGCAGTGAATAACCGCCGCCGTCAGCTTCTTTTTGCCAGTTGCCGCTGTCATAGTAATGGACACGTTCAACCAACGCATAAGGAGTAACCACACTCACTATACCCTGAGAATTGGTTACCTGCGTCGGCGGCAACGGTCTATACAACTCTATATTTTCGTTATCATTTGCAAGTTTTCCATTATATGGACCAAGGATAATTGCTCCATCCTGTATGCCATATTGGGCTTTGAATTCTGCAAGCGCCTGTATGTTCGTCTGTGGGTCAAAACTCACAACAAGCACATATCCGAACGGTGGTATCACAACGCCCTGCGGGAAGTCAAAATCTACCGCATCGCGCAACCGCCATGTATTTGTGGGATTTGCTGTGTCATACATCGGCGCCGGCGCCGAAGAATTATTATACAACTCAATATATTCATCCCTGACATTATCATTGGTGCCAATATCAGGCGGATGATACATTATTTCAGAAATGACAACTGGACCTACCAGCGGATAACTGTTCGGCGCGCCTTGTCCTTGACGGAATTCTTCAACAGTGCCAGGGTCATCCACACCAAACGTCCGGTAAGCCATCAACACGAAATCTTCTTCTCCGACGCTGTTGACATATCTACCGAACGAGACACCATTCGGCGCTGCTCCGAACTTGACCATTGTCCTGTACCCTGTCAACTCGCCCAGACTATCTGCAGTTGAAAGATAAATCTGGTCTCCAAGCGCGCTCAACGCAAACGCAAGCGGGTTCACACTCGGGTCAGAGTTAAACTCGTATTCATAGAATACCTTATATCCGTGCGGCGGAATCACTGTATTCGGCGGAATACGGTATTTCTTCAGATTATTATCGGAATCGCTCAGATACCATCCGCTTATATCTACAGGTTGATCAGTCGGATTGTATAACTCAATTGCGTCTTCAAGCGGCAAATCGGTATGAGTCAGGGCTTCATTAATAACAACGTTTGTCAGCCACAGATAGTTCGGGGCTCCCGGGCTTACGGTCTTGTAGAACCTCACGATGTTTGTCGAACCATCCGGGAAGCGTCCCTCTGAAACGCCGCTGACCGGATTATAATAGGTTATTGAATCAATCACCTGATTATCCGGCGCAAACAGTCCGATTGACTCTGTCGTGTTATCAAGTTTAAACGCAACGTGGTCAGCGCCTGCGGCAAGATTATTATCCGCAATTAATTTCAGGTAACCATTCGTGGCTCCGCCAATAAATGACAACGGTGGGAATATGTTCTTATTTGGTTGCGTAAGGTCATCAGTTACTTTCAATCCGCTTAATGAAACCGGCTGCGCCTGCGGGTTATAAATTTCAAACCAATCTGGTCTGCCGCCGCTGTCGTTTGGCATCCATTCGTTTATCCGAAGTTGCCAGTAATTTCCAAGCGCTACCGCAATGTTCGCGCCACCGGCTGTCGGCAATGTCAACACCCAGTTCGTGCTTCCGTCCGGAACACGACCAATTGACAAATCAGGTGTCTGAATTCCGTAATTTATGGAATCAATCAAAACACCGTTTACCGCAAACAGATAAACTGAACCACCTGAGCCTTTAAGACCGAATCCTGTATTATTTGCCGTAGCAGGCTTATTGCCGTTGCAAAGTATCTTCAGATACCCATGTCCCGGGATCACTGAACCTTGCGGGAATATCCACTTTTGCGGAGTTGCTAAATCATCGGTCAGCGACCAACCGCTCAAATTAACCTCTCCTCCGGAAGTATTATATAATTCAACGAAATCAGGTGTTGAACCGTCAGACTCTTTCAACGTAGAGTTGATTGCAAGGACTTCATTAATTACAACCGCTGTAGAAACCGGAGGGTTAGTCACAATAATTCCTTCAAGCAACAACGCAAACACAATATCGCTGCTTGATGCACTGCTCTGATGAACTTCTACGGCAATGTAATTTGTTCCCTGCCGCAGTAGCGAAGTTGGCAATGTTACCGGACCTTCAATTGTAGCATCTCCGACAGCACTGTCAGCAAGGGCAGTATATGCGACCGGACTACCAGCGTTATTCATTCTTATCCTGTGCACTTCTTGTCCGTTCAGATAAAAGACCGCTCCATCGTCAATCAGATACGACAATCTTAATGATGCAAATTGCGAGACCTGATTTGTTATTACAAATGCTTTTCTAAAGTAATAAGTAATGCGCCCGAGTGTAAGCGGTGTGTTAATCGGATATGGCAAGCAATTGCAATCCTCAACAGCCAGAACACCGTTCCCTTCCGACCATGTTGAGTCATTGTAATTCATGGCAATCCAGTTCGTCCCCAAATCAGTCCCGGATTGTTCATAGCGCCACTTGTCGGTGTAATTAACCAGTGGAACTGATATTTCGCTGCTCGGCGCAACGCTTGTCGGATTTATCAGACCAGGCGTCGGCTGGTTAAATGAAGCAATTGTTGCGCTTCCATCCGGACTACGACCTTGTGAGACTCCCGGTTTCTGTGTCAGATATATTATCCTGTCCACAAGGTTTGTTGTGGTATCGTAAAGTTCAATTTGTCCCTCCTCGTATGCCAGCCGGAAGTTCAAATGCAAAGCACCTTTTGAGGTATCGCCGTCTGCAATAAACGCTATATGTCCTTTCGGCGGTATAAATGTCAGCGGGAATATCTGATGACGCGTTGGATACCCTGTCTCGTCAGTTAAGTACATACCGCCAATCGCCACAGGATAGTCTTCAGGATTATACAACTCGATAAAATCGTTCTGGAACCAGTAACCGCCAGAGGCAAGCCACTCGTTTATCCTGACTTTTCTGGCGTCACCAACTACTGCCGGTTTGTTCGGTGCTCCAAACGTCGGCACCGTCAATCCCCACGTTCCATCGTTGAGCCTCCCAATTGACAGGTCTGTAACCTGCGGACCAAACACCACAGAGTCAATCAACTGCCCTCCATTCTCAAGCCTGTCATAGAGATAAACCCCTTCGCCTTCCTGATTCAGATTAAATCCAAGATGCAAACCCGGTGTACCGTCAGGATTGTTAGCAATCAGCACGAGGAATCCGCGAGCCGGAATCGTTGTGCCACCAGGGAATACAAATTTACGAGGCGCATTCGGGTCATCAGTAATCGACATACCATCAAGCGAGACTGGTGAATCGCTTTCGTTGTATAGTTCAATTAAATCAGGTGTAGTATCATAATGGATAACAGCAAAGCGATTTGCCGCAAGGATTTCGTTAATTCTCACCGGCGCAAGCGCGCGGTTCACAACCCATTTCCTTGAAACCGTAACTACCGCATTGCTTGTATATACCGGGTCGTCCTGATAATACCCACAATCTCTCTTGCCGACCACTTCAATCTGGTAAGTACCGCTCGGCAGATTTGACAAGACAATCGGCGTTGTAATTGGCGTCTCGGCGCTCCATTGTCCGCCCGAAATTCTCCATTTATAATGCGTGTAACCGGCGCCATATTCCCAACCGCTTGTTGGGATTCCACTGCCGCTTCTGTTAATTCCAACATAAATAACTGCGTCGCCACGGCTAGTCAGACCTTCAGGAATTCCTGCAAGGAATACGCCTGAGTTTTTATTTGCACCGAGATTATTTCCATAAGCTCCCGCGCCAATTGCAGGAGAACCCGCTCTCAGGCTAAACCAATCCCATAGCACTTGCGCATCAGCCCAGCTTGTGAAGTTGGTGGTTTCTGATAACTGCGGCACATATTTAAACATCGGGTCGGCGTTTATATTATTCCCGCCAGGACCATTCCAGCTAAACGGCATTATATTGTTAGTTATGGTAACGATTGCATTTACGATAGGTTCCCCTATTAATTGTTCAGCATCATAAATTATGTTCCCTTCAAGGTAGGCACCTGCACCTTCCGCAACGCCGGGCTCGCTTAAGTTTATCACTCCAGACAAAGTATCAACGCCACCCTGCAGTGTCTGCCGCACTACTGTGTTATTCAATATTACATAAAAATTACCTTCCTTGGCAAGAGCAAGATGGTCGCAGTCATAAATCAGGTTGTTTATAATTGTAATCTTAGATACCCGACTACCATCCTTACCGCCGCTGACTGCGCTTGAAGTATCTGGCGAACCGTTCTTATGGCAGTGCATAAAGATGTTCCCTTCAACCCATGCATCGGTTCCATCAAGATCAAGTATATCATCGCCGGAACCCATAAAGACGTTGTCAATAAACTGTACAATTTCGCCTGGACGATTTCCGCCGGTGAAGTCAATCGCATCGTTATAACCATGCGGTGCGCCGACAAAGTTCCGTATAAATATTCCTCTTCCGCCCGCTTTTATTCCGCCTGTCCCGTGAATTGGTTCAAAAGAACCCGTCGGCGTTGGGAATGTGCAATCGCTTACAACGAATGATGAACTATCGAGCGACAAATACTGATAATCCGTTGAGCCGAATGTTAAGTGGCTTAAATAGACAGTGCCACCTGAAGAATGAATCGCTGTTGTGCCATTATATTCAATATGCGCGTATGTTATTCTGGTTTCTGGTGACCCTGCGCCACCATTGATAACAATTCCTCCCCACCTCACTGTTGTCCCTGGCGTGCGTGTAAATATAATTGGCGCAGTTGGTGTTCCCTCGGCAAGCAACCTGCCGCCGTTTGCCACTGTAATGTTTGCGCCACTGTTCAGGTAAACCGTAGTGCCCGGTTGAATCGTGAGAGTAACACCTGATGGAATTGTTATGCTGCTTGAAACATAATACGGTCCATTTGCCGGTGTCCATGTTGGATTTCCGCTCAACGTTCCCGAAACCGTTGTAACGCTCCCTTTATCATACCAGACAGTGATATTCGTCTGAGCAAAAGCGACATTATTCGAATTAATGCTCTGAATGAGGATTGTATTAATTCCCGGATTTAAGTTTATCGTAGCCTGCCATTGTCCGCTCCATGCAACCCAAGTTGCAGGCACACCTGCAACGCGTACCTGGCGGGTATGAATTACGTTTGCCATACCGCCAAGCGTTAGCGACGAATTTGTCGTGTAGAGATATCCCTGATTTTGCGTAAGCCCGCCAAGGTTTGTTACAGTCAGGTTAAGATTTATCTGGGATAAAACATTTGCAACTCTTTGCCTTGTCCAGTCTTTCAACCTGTTCAAGGTAGTGTTATCCACAACACCGCTGAGAACATAGTCAAGCGTTGGATGAATTTCGTTTGTCTGGAATATTGTTGAAGCCAGTTCATAGAGCTGGGCGTAATATGTAGGCACAAATTCCTGTCTTCTCAGGAACTTATTAACAAAGGTCGTATCGGAAGTTGCCGTTGCCGCTCTAAAGATTGAATCTGTCGGCGGTCTGTGTGAACTATCGCCTTCGCCGAAGTCGGTGTCATTATCATGTGGAATAATCTTAAAGCGTGTATCTATCTCTCCTCTGTATATAGTGTAATCGTCAGCGGTTCCATCGCTTCCAAGCGCAGTCTCACCAAAGCCTACGAGACTCATCACTGCAAAGTATCGCTGCCATTGAAGGACATCAATTACCTGACTTACCGCAGCATGCCAGTTTGAATCTGGTGTATAATCAAGAGTATAAGTCAGATTGAACAAATCACTCCAATCATTCTCACTGTTGTTAGATTGTTTTGAGTAATTATAACCGCCTGTTGTGTAACTGACCCAGTTTGTTCCACGATATTTTAGATCCGCTACACGCATACACCGATAAAGATTCCCGTTACTATCGAGTGGATAATGATTCTTAACCCAATCGGTATTCAACGCTTCAAGGTGAACATAGCATCCATATTGAGGATTGCCTGAATTTGCAAGGTCAACACCATTGACACGCACTCTGACAAAGAATGAATCTTCCACCGGTAAACTGGCTTTTCTGAACATCACAGTTCCCATCACCTGCGAATGCGTGTACATCGTATTCAGATTAAACGCCTGTTGTCCTTTCCATCTGTGGTCATTCGGGATTTTAACTCTGAAGTTATGAGGGGTAGCGCTACGTGTTCCGTTTCCACGATTTCTGAAGCCGCATAAATACCGGATGTCTGTGCCGGTATCGTCTGTTGCAATGAATGTTCCGTTCATCTCGGCGTTAATCCTGCGACTAAGATTATCGTCTCCCCAAATACTTTGTAATTCCTGTCTTTCGGCAGCAGTCATTATCAGCCTATAAATCGGCTGTTTGTAGGTTGCGGTTGTATTGATATCAACCTGATATAATGCATTTGCCACCTGACCAAGAACGACGCCATTGGTCTCGTATGCAGGGGCTGGCCAAGTTCGGGATTGTCCAAGTCCGTCAGTCGCCTCAACATAAAACTCCACAATAGTATTGTTAATCAACGGTGGAATCTGAGCAGCAAAAATCATATCGCCGCTCAGACCATCGTTGTGAGCGCCATCGTCGTACATCGGCAAAACATTAAATGCTGGCGGTGTCGTTGTGCTTGCGTCCCTCCAGTATAAGGTAACAACAATATTGTTGGTTTCTTCATCAACAATTCTTGCGCGAATGGTAACAGCATTGGTCGGTGTCGGAACCGCAGGGATATGAACAACATCAAGTATCATCGGCGGGATGTTGGTCTGCGCCACACTGTTAGCCCGACCCGGTGTACCAAGATTGTTTGTACTTGATTTCCAGTTTTGTCCATAAATATTAGGAAGCAACGGTTGAATTAACTCCAAAGACTTGCCGTACCCATCCGCCTCGCAATACCATTCCCATCCACGATATGTACGTGAATACGTCCAGACCTCTGATCCCCGTCTTCTGATTGCCCAATCGCCTTCAGTCGCATAATGAACCTGATTGACTACCTCACCGTAGGCATTTTCAAGGCGCAAATCTTCATCATTATTACTTAATCTTCCAACCCAATTTCCTATAACATTCGTAACGCCCGGATAAATGGCTTTAAACGCGTTAGTGTCTGCGGCAATTACAAGATACCCGCCAGCAGGAATACTTATGTTCGGGAAAGTAAAATCAATACCACGTGTAAACCGCCAACCCGTAAGGTTAATTGGCGCATCGTAGGTATTATGAATCTCAATCCATTCGTCATTTGTCCGGTGAGATGGCGGGTTAAACATAATCTCACTAATGACAACCTTGTTATCAAACCTTGCATTCGGGTCTAAGATATAATTCCACTGATTTGCAATGAACTGATTTGGCGGGTTTGCAATGTCAGTTATTCCGTGGTTCTGTGTCCATGAAATCACAACAGTTCCATTGGATGGCTGATTAAATGTGAATACATACGGACCGGCGCCGCTACCCGAGACAGATTGCGCAGCAACACCGTTAATCAATAAATCAGACGCATCAACGCCAGTAACAGGCTCATCAAATAGCACTGATATTCTCGTTAATTCCCGGACAGTTGTCCCCGGCGTCGGACTAACCGAGCGGATTGATGGTGGCGTCGTATCCAGCGAATAATATTGCCAAGTTGAACCAGGGGCATTCTCGTTAAACGGATTCGCCGCAGGCGCAAGGTCGGTTATCCCGTGAAAACTCGACCACGAAATTGTAATCACAGTCGAATTCGGGATCGGGAATGTAAATGTATAAGTCGCTCCACCACCAGTAACTGATGTTGCAGGCATACCGTTTACAAGTAAATCACGTGCATCAACACCCGTAACCGGTTCGGTGAATGTAACAGTGATTTGCGTTAGGTTCGTTACTGTTGAACCTGCCGGCGGTTGCTGACTCAATATCGCCGGCGGTGTCAAATCAATTAATTTGTATTGCCAATTTGCATCAGGACGTGTAGCGTCAAACTTATTTTCCGGATTAGCCGCATCAACAATACCATGATTTGTAGCCCAACCAATATTGACAGTACCATACGGCGGTTGCTTAAATGTGAACGTAAACGTCTGCCCATCGCCACTTACTCCGCTGGCAGGAATTCCGTTAACAAGAAAATCACCTGCATCCACACCTGTAACCGGCTTGTTAAAGGTAACTGTAACCTGCGTCAGATTGCTTACAGTAGCGCCTGCTGGAGGATTCTTTGACATTATGACAGGCGCGTTAGGATTCAATAATGTGTAGGTGAATATTGATGTCGGGTCATTTCCGTCGAACGGTTTAGGTGGTGAATCAAAGTCAACAATCCCGTGATTTGCCGCCCAGGTTATCTGAACACTTCCATAAGCAGGTTGCGGAAAACTGAAAGTGTAGATATTTCCTGCGCCTGAAACAGATGTTGCAGGAACGCCATTGACTAGCAGATCAGAAGCATCAACATTCGTTACTGGTTCTGTGAAAACAACGGTTAAATTTGTCAGATAATAAACCTCTCCGACAGGCGGTTGAACGCTGCCAACCTTTGGTGGCTCAAGGCTTGGGTCAGCAATCACAGCGGTCATTTCCATATTGAACAAAAAGTCGCTGCTTGTAAGATTGGCGTTTAAGCCTTGCACCGCTATTATGTTAGTCCCGTTAACCAAAAATGAAGTCAGGTTTGTAAATGTATAACTATGAAGAGTCAGAGGTTCAGGTGCGTTGTTTGCCGGGTTTGTATTGTTATAAGGAATATCGCCTGTTAAACTGGTATTATATCTTATCAGCTCTACCCCATTTATCCATAGAATATAACCATCATCGCTGAGCGTATTTATGGTAATACTTTTGATATATGCGAGATTTGAAATTACAAGCGGATGCCTCAGATAAATTATCGTATAGTTATACCGCATATCGTTTAAAAGTGTGTTTCCTGTATATGGAACGGGGGTTCCATCAGCGTCATAATAGAACGGCGCTGGACAATTGGTCCACGATGAGTCGTCAAAATTAAGATAACGCCATGCGCTAATCGGGTTGGAAGCCTCTGATGTGCCTTTCTTAAGTTTCCAGATTGCGTTTGTAGCCACAAGGACTGTCTTTGGCGCTTCAAGGTTATATTGCCATCCGGCATTTGCCGCATTAAATGGATTAGGCGGCGTTGCAAGGTCAGTTATACCATGATTTTGAGACCAAGAAATTACAACCGTCCCATAAGGTGGTTGCGGGAAGTAGAATGTATATTTGCTACTGCTACCAGTGAGACCAATCGCAGGATTCCCGTTTATCAGCAAATCGCTTGCATCTACTCCCCTTACCGGCTCGCTAAATACAACCGTAACGCCAACAAGTTGACTCACCGTGGAACCGGGAGGCGGAGTAATCGAGACAATTACCGGCGGTTCTAAATCTGTTAAATAATAAGTCCATGTTGCGTTTGGCGCGCTGCTATCAAACGGAAGCGGCGGATTTCCAATATCAACAATCCCATGATTCGTTGCCCAAGTAATCTGAATGGTACCATAAGCTGGCTGCGGAAAACTAAACACGTAATTGCTACCACTGCCGGAAACCGAAGTCGCAGGTATTCCGTTTATTAACAAATCGGAGGCGTCAACATTAACCACCGGTTCGCTAAAGATTACCTGAATATTTGTTAATACACCGATAGTCCCCGGCGCTGGTATGACCTGAACAATTGTCGGCGGATTTGTATTTACCGGCGGCGGGTTAACCACAACCTGCACAACTGCCGAAGTTATGCTCTGACCATTATTCTGCAACATTATTGCGAAAATTGAGTTCGTCCCGACAGCAGCATTATTCCATACATAGTTATATGGCGACGATGTAACACTCCCAAGTAACGTATTGTTAACATAAAAACTCACATTGCTTATCCCAGCCGGTGAGAATGCATTTGCCTGAATTGTGATGTTCACAGGGGCAGTGAAAACGGCGTTGTTGGTCGGATTTTGTATCACAACATACGGCGTACTTGAGTATTCCTGCAGCCTGATTCCAGTGATCGCATATCCATAAGGACCATCGGTTGTGGTATGAGGTGCCGGTCCTGTATATTGCGTGCAATAAACCGTGAATCCGCCATCCGGACCTGGGTCAATATCTTCCCAATCCCACATATCGCCTGTATTGGCAGTATGATTTCTCCCCGTATTTATTGCTGCCTCATTCTCTTTAATATTATTTGGATATTGCGCAGATGTTAATGCGTTTGCCGTGTGTGCGCTTCTGTAAGATACTGCCCCTGAAATTCCGGCAATAGTCCATCTGTTTGTGTAAGTATCACTACCTCTAACGACACCACCTTTGAAACTGTAACGCGCATTCGGGTTTAAGTTAGTAAATGTGTAAACCACTAATGCACCCGCCGGAACCTGCGCAACTCCATAAGTACCATTTACAAAATCTACATATCCATTGAAAGTGTTATACAAAGGAGTTCCCGGCGCAGGTGAACCTGCTGTCGTTGCCCTCTGCACACTCCCTGAATATGTAATTATCAATCGGGCGTTAAGATTACTGCCGGTAGTAATATCTTTCAGAGGTCCGGCATTACCTGGAGTATCACCGAAAATATTCCATGTTGTAGCGTTTGGATGTGTCTGAGGTCCGGGCACGTGGTCGTTAAACGCTACCCAACCAATATTTGCTTTTATCACGTTAATCGAAACCGGCGCTGACGTGCTGCTCAATCCTGAGTTATCAGTCGCAACTGCTGTAAGTACATAACTGCCAGCAGGCACATTTGTCCAGTTAAATGTAAATTCGGAGGTTGCGCTTCTCGCCTCGCCAATTTTACTCTGTCCTTGATAAAACTCCACAAGGGCGACCGTTCCATCCGCGTCAGAAGCAGTAGCATTAATTGTGATGTTTGCAGGCTCAACAAACGTTGTGTTGTTAGCCGGAGAATTGATGGCAACTTTTGGTGGGAGATTTCCAGAAACCTGAACGTTGACAACCGCAGAGGTTGCGCTTGCACCTGTGGTATCAGTTACTATTGCAAATATTTGATAAGAGCCATTCTGTACATTTTGCCAGCTAAAATTGAACGGCGCTGATGTCGCTGTGCCAATTAAATTAGAATTTGCATAGAACGACACAGATGAAATGCCATAGAGAGAGTCAGCATTGGCGCTCAATAAGACATTGTTAACTGTAATTACCGAATTGTTAGCCGGCGAAGTCATAACGATAATTGGCGGCACGCTTACCTGTTCAAGGCTTAATGCAGAAAGCGAATAACCATACGGACCGTCCGTTGTCTGACCAGTCGGTACACTGCCCAAATACTGCTGAACCCTGACAGAAATCTGACCATTAGCAGGCGGAGCGATTTCCTTCCACACAATCATAACGCCATCGCCACGATTCTCACCGGCATTCCATGCCATCTGATTTGTAGCAAGGTCATTTACCTGTTCAGATGTCAGCGCTCCGAAATTAACAATCCCTGGCGCTCCCCATGCAGGAACGTGGGCATTTACAAAAGACACCGCATCGTTCAATGTCGCCATACTCCATCTGTTTAAATAATTATTTCCTCTTACCGCAGTTCCTTTGAAAATGTACCGGCAATTTGGATTCAATCCTGTAAATGCGTAAAGCGCATAATTGTTGGTTCCCTGTAATAAGAGTGTGTTGGGCAAGCTGTTTGAACCAAAGTCAATATACGGCAAAAACCAATCTCCAGCAGGCGTCCCCGCATTTGGCTTACCCATCCATCCACCCGTGCTGTAATATTCAGCTGTTATCGTCAACGTAACCGGTAAATTTCTGCCAGTGTAAATATCTTTAAGCGGTCCAGAATTCCCCGGCGCTCCGTAATCCGTCCCCAACGGATTCCATGCGGTTGCATTCGGATGGGTATTCGGTCCTGCAAAATGGTCGTTGAACGCCCGCCAAGTAACAGTCGCCTCGGGAAATATTTTTATCAGATTCGTCTTGGAATAACTCACCGCGCCATTGTCATCCGTTGCCACAGCATATATCCGATAAAAACCTGGCGTTGCATTTGTCCAATCCTCAACCCGTAGTATCTGGCTCAGATTCGGATTAACCTCTAATAACTTTTGGGAATCTGCGAAAATCTGCAGTTTAGCAATCTTCCCATCACTGTCGCTTGCGCTAACTGTAATCGTAACAGGCGCTGGTAATACAAAATTGCTGTTATTAGTAGGTGTTAATAGCGATATAACCGGTGGCTGATTTTGTGGTGTCCCATACTGTGCAAGTAACGCCAGATTAAAACTGATATCGCTGCTTGTCAAATTGCACTGGTGAATCTCAACTGCAATTACGTTTTGTCCTTCAACAAACAAACTCTTGTTAATATTCGTGGTAAACCATGTAGTTTCTTCCGCTCCGCCAACCACATTTGCAAATGTTGAATAAGTTATATTAGTTGTCCCCGAAGGAAAATTATTCCAAAACGCAAGGTTACCGTTCACATAAACAACAATCCCGTCATCCCGCAAGAAATTGCAGATAATGTTGGTTATTAAATTAAGATTTGTGATGGTGAATGTCTTTCTGTAATAATAGGTTGTGTATTTGTTGTTCGGGTCAGGTCCCCACTTATTCGTTGTTACCTCATCTCCGTCGCCATACCCGAATTCCGCCTGTCCCACAGGCCAGGCGCTGTCATCATACGTAGGCGACCGCCATGCCGTCCCAAGGTCGACGCCATTGTCGTTGTATTTCCAAAAACTGTTGGTTGCAATTAAAACGACAGTGTCGCCAAAACTATTGGCAGCCGTCAGGAGTAACGCCCCGAATGATGATAAAAACAATAACTTTAACCCGAAACCTTTAAGCTTTCCGGTTAAACCAGCAACTACAGATATTTTTTTGTTCATACTTTTTGGATAAGGGTTTTTTATGACCGATTCAGTTCAAAATACTGGTTTATAGCCAGTATATGAAGCCTCATCCAGTAAATTTTGACGTATATGTAACATCAAAATTCACATTTTTGCAAATCAAAACCTGTTATTATTACAGCATTAAGCTTGCCAACCCATAACATAAACCTTCGTTATTTAATTTTTTTTAAAAATGAGAATAAGAATTATCTTTTTCCTGTCCGGACGCCAAAGTTCGAATAATCAAATGGCGTGAAACCAATTTTGTTAATGGGAGAACCGGCTTTGAATCTGTAGTTGTCTTTTGAAGTGTCTTCAAACATAGGGTCCGCAATAATGCTCCCCAAATCCTGCCCTTTCTTTTTCTGCCATTCATCGAATGTGAATTTGTCAAAATTGAAATTCGTAGTCGTTACATTCCAGTATATATTTGACCTGAATATGAAGTTTGTGCCTGAGTAATTGCCGTCCAATAACTTACCTTCTTTCCAATAGACAATGTTTTTCTCAAAAATGAAACTCAAATGCTCCTCGGCGCGGGTTCTTTGTATCTGATGGTCTTTGGCAAATGCAAAAATATTGTTCCTCACAATATTATCCTTGCCATAATGTTGATGGAAACCGCCATGTGTAGTCCGGTAAACAAGATTATTCTCGGCAAGAATCCCAGTTGTGCCTTCGTCGAAATAAATGCCCCATCCTCCATATCTTAATCCCTGGATATCGTGCCAGAGGTTGTTCACAATCTTCGACCCTGTGTGCAGACCAAGTGTATAAATTCCACCCATATCGCTAAGGATAGGACCATCGCCGTTGGATTTAATGCCGATGTGATGAACGTGGTTGTATTCAACGAGGTTATTCGTGGCAAGCGCTTTTGAATATCCCCACGTCCAGCCAATTGATATACCAGTGTAATAAAAATCGTGTATGTGATTGTGTATCAATTTGTTAGATGGTGATTGACCAATCCAGATGCCGATTGCGCTATGGAAAATTAATCCACCGTTGGCAATGTTGCAGTCGCTAACCTCGTTTCCGGAAGTTATTTCTTCCGGATTTGAGCGAATGCTTGTCTCGCCGATTTTAATACCGCCTGCGCCAAGGTTTTGCAATTCGCAGTACGTAATCTTATTCCCATGACATCCCCGTCCGAGTTCAACGGCATAATTGCCAATATTTATAAATGAGCAATTTGTGAAAATACTGTTTCGTAAAAATTCCGCTTTAATCGCGCCGGGGACACCAACCGCTGCCTGCGCAAATCCCCCTACTTCTGCTTTTGGTGGGGGCCAGACATTTACCTTTTCATCGCCTTTGTCAAATCCATCCGGGAAATACCACTCTGTATGCGAAAATGTAAGTCCTTCAAATACAATGGATTGCACAAATTGCTTGTTTTGTCCGTCGCCTTTTATAGTTATAACCTGTGGCAACACCGGGGCAATTGCTTCAACAGAGTTAATATCTTCACCATTTTTAGGATAATAATACAGTTTTCCGGTTTCTCTGTCCAAATACCACTCGCCTGGGGCATCAAGGGTTTCGAACACGTTTTCCACATAATAGAGGTCGCCTGGGTCGAGTTTGAAAACACTACGTTTTCTGAACATGATAATGCGTTTTTCAAAGTTAATCGCCATTATCGGAAGATGGGATTCCGTCCAGCGATTCATTACCCTGACCTCGCCGTTTTTATAATTTTTCCAGTTGCCGATGTCCCCGTTTTTGAAAACAAAACGCGACTGTCCCTGCGTCCACTGAACCCCGTTCGTGGCATCTGGTACAGACTCAACGGCAAAGTAACCGGTATTCGGATGTCTTGAACGCGGTCTTGGTTCGCCATTTATCCACAGCTGATGAAAATACCATTTGCCTTCGCGGACTTCCGGGATTTCAATCATCCACAGGTTTTTCCCGCCTTCATTCACCTGTTTCCAGCCGGTAAGTTTTCTGCCGGCGCTGATAACAGGTTTCTCGCCCGGCATGGCTGAATAGCGGATAACTGTGCCGGATTGGGCTGAATCCTCATGGTTCAGTTCGAGTGGTTTGTTTAAATAATATGTCCCGCCGCCAATCCAGACTACTGGTGATATATTTGTGTTTGAAGGAACAGATTTAAACTGCCGTACAGCGTCTCTGGCGCGTTCGAGCGTTGCAAACGGACCATCAGTAAAATCAGGGCTTGGTTTTGGTAATTTGCCCGACCATTTATCGTTCCCGTTTGTCGCCACAAAGAACACGCCGGGACCGCGTTTAACCGCCGTTTTTTCTGCCTTGCCGCATCCGGTGGCTAAAATAGCCAATGTAGTCAGAAGAATCCAAACTCTTAATGTCGCTCTCATCTTATTTTGATTTAAAGGTTTATAATCAAAGACAGAGAGCGACAACAGGTTTATTCAAAATATCTCTGAAAATTAGTTTATTAACCTGCTATTTATCCGGCTTTGGACATTTCCTTTGCCCAGGTGTCTTTGAGTGTAATTGTGCGGTTGAAAACCAGACCTGGCTTTTTCTTGGACGTGTCGTCCGGGTTATCAAGGCAAAAATATCCAATCCGTTCAAACTGATAACGCTCTTCCGGAACAGCGTCTTTCAGAGACGGCTCGAGTTTAGCATGGACGATTTCGAGTGAATTCGGATTAACAAATTCAAGAAAGTTCTTTCCATCGGCATCAGGCTCAGGAACAGTGAAAAGACGGTCATAAAGTCTTACCTCTGCATCGACTGCGTGTTCAGCGCTGACCCAGTGGATGGTTCCCTTAACCTTGCGGGAAGCCGTCGGACCGCCGGTCTTTGATCCAAGGTCAGCAGTGCAGCGAAGTTCGACAATCTCGCCTTTGTTGTCGCGAATAACCTCGTCGCATTTAATAATATATGCGTATTTCAACCGAACCTCACCGCCGGGTTTGAGTCTGTAATATTTTGGTGGAGGATTTTCCATGAAATCGTCCTTATCAATATAAATAACCCTGCTGAACGGCACTTTCCTTGTGCCTGCGGATGGGTCTTCGGGATTGTTCACGGCGTCAACATATTCCACTTTGCCTTCCGGATAATTTGTTATCACTACTTTTATAGGACGCAACACCGCCAATCTTCTTAACGCTCGTTTATTTAAGTCGTCGCGGATTTCATGTTCCAGCAGGGCAACATCTGTGAGACTGTTGTATTTGGTAACGCCGATTATGTAACAGAAATTTCGGATTGCCTCTGGGGTAATACCACGGCGGCGAAGCCCGGAAATTGTCGGCATCCGTGGGTCATCCCAGCCCTCGACAATCTTTTCCTGAACAAGTTGCAGGAGTTTTCGTTTGCTCATCACGGTGTAACTCAAATTCAGCCGGGCAAACTCATACTGGTGCGGACGCGGTTGCGGAACGGGAAGTTGTTCAAGAATCCAGTCGTAAAGCGGTCTGTGGACTTCGAACTCGAGCGTGCAGATTGAGTGTGTTATGCCTTCAATGCTGTCGCTCAGACAGTGTGCAAAGTCGTATGTTGGGTAAATGCACCATTTGTTTCCCGTCCGGTAATGTTCAACCCGTCTTATGCGGTAAAGGGCTGGGTCGCGCATGTGAATATTTGGCGACGCCATATCAATTTTTGCCCTCAATGTCTTTGAACCGTCAGGGAACTCCCCTTCGCGCATACGCCTGAACAAATCGAGGTTTTCCTCGACGCTTCTGTTTCGGTAAGGGCTTTCCTTACCCGGTTTATCCGGCGCGCCACGGTACTCTATTAACTCCTCAGGGCTCAGGTCACAGACGTATGCCTTCCCCAGTTTTATTAACTGAACTGCGTAATCGTAAAGCTGCTCAAAATAATCCGAGGCATAAAATATTTTCGGGTTCATCACATGGTCTGCCCAGCCGTTGATGAGCCATCTCACATCGCGGATGATAGCCTCCACATACTCAACATCCTCTTTGGTCGGATTAGTATCATCCATCCGCAAATTGCAGATTCCGTTAAATTCACGCGCAATGCCGAAATTGAGGCAAATCGCCTTCGCATGCCCAATGTGAAGATAACCGTTCGGCTCCGGCGGAAACCTTGTCACAATCTTCTTATAAATCCCTTCGCTTACATGTTTAGCGACAATTTCCCGTATAAAATCTTTTGGTTTAATGTCATCCATATTCCCGCGCCAATAAATGTTTTTAGTTAAACAAGATATTAATACCACTGATTTGCGAAAAATAAACAAATAAAATTTACCCTTATCAATAAAGTAAAAATGCTAATGATATCAGGGATTTCTGATAAAAATCCTGCGTGAAAAGGGAAAATTGTATTTTATTTTAATCCTAAATTTGCAGGTAAATTAAAAATTCGCCTTTTTGCAGTCAGACAAAACAAAAAGGATATTACAGTGTTATAAAAAGATATTACAGTATAATTTTAATATTTTTGCAAAACAGCGTGGTTCTTTGGACTATGCGATCCACAAACCGTGCAGATTGCAATATTCTCTTGCCTCAATTTTTTCGGCTTTGACTTCAAATTCCGCTTCTGGTTTTTCGCCTGGCTTCAGGAATTTTCTGAATATCTTGCCATCAGCAATTATTTCTATAAATGCGATGTAATGTTTTTCCTCCATCGGGTGAGGAACGCTGCCGACCTTGACCTTTATTCCTTTATCCGTCTTTTCAATTACTGGGACGTGTTTTTCTTTCGCTTGGTCAGCCGTTTTTTCTGTCAAAAGTTCCATCGGTTTGCCGCAGCAGACGAGTTTGCCACCGCCGTTAACCAGGAGTTCCACCACGTTTCCGCAAACCGGACACTTGTAGATTTGGGTTTTGGTATTCATATTCATTAATTTATATTATACAAAAATTCAGCAATTATCAATTTAAATCATATACTCTGATTTTCATTTTCAATCCCGTGCGAGAAAAACAAAAAAAACAGAACCTGTTTAATCATACAAGAAAACTATTTTCGCTTCAATCGCAGCAGCAATCAAAATGGAACAGAACCTGTTTAACCACAAAAAACAAGATTGAAATCCTACGCATCCTGTTAATTTTAATCCAATTATAATCTGGGGTTTTAAAGGTTTTGAGGTATTATTGTCTTCTCAGCAGGGGTGGCGGAGGTGGCGGGTAAGGTCCCCATGGCGGTATCGGCACCGTCATTGTATCATTAGTTGTCTCTAACTGTTGTTGGGTATTTGTTGCTGTGTTCTCAATCAGCAGGTTGTTGCACAAAGTAACATAATCGTCATCGTAATCTTTATAATCGTTATAGATTGAATCGCCGAGCAGGCTTTTCAGGGTTTTCTCGCTCTCCTGCATCAATGCTATAGCAATATTTGAGCGTTGCTGAAAGGTAAGTGAGCTATCGGCTTCTATCCTGCGGATTTCACTCAAAAAAGCCTTTTTAAATTCATAGACCTTCTCCATAGTATCTTTTGGGATATCGTACATCTTGCTGAATTCTGAGATGTATCTGTAATCCGGGTCGTTGGATTTAACGTAATCTGCGTATTTTTTATCGCCGAGTATCTTTTTTAGTTTTGCCTCGTAATCCGCATAAATCTTTGCAATGCGCGATTCATCGGCGTTCGGGTTGTCCGTCGATACGACCGCTTCCGCCTCCAGTTTTTCGGTTAGCTCATAAATTCGACGGAATTCATCTTCATTAATATCAACTTCCGAGAAATCCGAACGCAATCGCTTTGCAATCTCTGAATTTCTTAATTTGAATTCTTTGAGTTCATCTGATGATAGGATTTTTCCGAGATCATCGGTTATCATTGATATTATAACTGTATTTAACTCATCTTCGGAGCCGCTATATTTCCTCAAGAGTGATGGATTTTCCTTTTTGAGAGCCTCTTTTTTGCTGGCAATCAAACGCATAACCTGCTGTCTTTTATCCTCCGACAGAAATTCAAGGAAGAGCCCCGGCGGCGAAGGCGTATCGGTAATATTTAATTTTGCGATGAAACTGTCGTAATCAATGTTTAGCAATTCCCTGATAAGCGCCTTTTGCTCGGCTCCGATTTTTTTAAAACCTTCGTAGACCTCTTTATCATAGCCCTTCCAGTATTTGGGGGGATTGGCAGCGAGGAATTCCCTGCGTTTTTCGTCATACAACCTGCCGACATCAGCGACAATGATGT
>Ga0207433_10005014_pt1 | contig 23944 bp, 29 predicted proteins | sample YelNatPaOPGAMG01_FD_187559 | JGI IMG/M metagenome (GOLD analysis project Ga0207433, IMG submission 187559) | Hot spring thermophilic microbial communities from Obsidian Pool, Yellowstone National Park, USA - OP-RAMG-01 (SPAdes) (version 3) | ecosystem: Environmental > Aquatic > Thermal springs... | reverse complement strand
GGTAATCAGCCCCGCGGGGCACACGTGTGAAACTCTCCATGACCCGCCCCAGTAATGCCACAGCATTTCCCAGCACCTGCGGAGGAAAGTGCAACGCACCGGCGGAATGGGTTTCCATAGCTGTCGCATGGCCACTGCTTAGGAAACACCTAGGCGCAAACACTCACCCCCGAGTGTCAGTTCAGATGAAGGCCTTTACACCGATCAGCAATGTGGCCTGTACGGTGATTCGTGCACTCGCAAGCTGTCAGGAGGGCTGACATGTCATTTCTATTCGCGCTGCCGGAGTTCGTCCAGAATGCGGCATCAGACTTAGAGGGCATAGGTTCGGCGATCCGTGCCGCCAACACCGCGGCTGCAGCCCCGACTACCGCCACGCTGGCAGCGGCCTCCGACGAGGTGTCGGTAGCGGCGGCGTCGTTGTTCTCCTCACACGCCGAGACATATCAGCAGGTCAGCAAGCTCGTTGAAGATTTTCACGCCCAGTTCGTCCAGACACTGATCGGCGCCGGCCAGACGTATTCGGCGGCCGAGGCCGCCAATGCTCTGCCGTTGCAGAGTTTGGAGCAAGGCCTGCTGGGTGCGATCAACGCGCCCGGGACGACCGGTGGGCTGGGCAACGTCGCCACAGCCGCCCAGACCACGCTGGCCAACTACGGGTACGGCAATGTCGGTCAGGGCAACGTGGGCTTCTTCAACAGCGGCACCTTGAATTTCGGCATCGGCAACGTCAGCCCCAATTTCACCCCGACCAATCCGATCAGCTTGTTCGGTGGGATAGGCGTGGCGAACACCGGTCTGGACAACATCGGCTTCTTCAACAGCGGCAGCGTCAACATCGGCATCGGCAACGTCAGCCCCAATTTCACCCCGGCCAATCCGCTGACGCAGTTCGGGAGCCTGGGCATGTTCAACAACGGGATCAACAACGTCGGTATCGGCAATGTCGGGGTGAACAACCAGGGCCTGCCGGCACCGTTGTTGAGCCTGCTCGGTGTCGGCAACCACGGCACGTTCAACCAGGGCCTGTTCAACACCGGCAACTACAACATGGGCATCGGCCTGGTCGGCGACCACCTCATCGGCGTCGGCCCGCTGCATGTCAGCGACTAGTTGAGGACGACCAGGGAGCTTTTAAAGGCCTGTGCTGCCAGGACTTTCGGCCGAAGCGCCGCCAGGGCCAGTGGCCCGCAGATGTCCTTCGCGAAGGAGCGCGTTGACCGACTCCTCCCAGCGGCGCATCTGGGCGGGCGTGCTGAACGGTTGCGGAAGGTGACGGTCGAGGTGGGGACGCAGGATCAGGGTGCCCAGAACCAGGACCAGCGGGTGCAGCGGCGCCCATAGCCGGTCGAGATCGGGCCGGGTCTGTTCGAGGTCGCTGAGTTCGTTCCACCGATCGGCGCCGAGGGTGGCCAACGTGTCGAAAACCACTGTTCCCAGCGCCCGCCCGCTGACCAAGGCGTCGACAACGTAGTCCACGACGGCGGGCTGTTCGGCGAGCAGGGCGGTCACCCTGCGTCCGAGCTCGGCGACCGCGTCTGTGGGCGGAGCGGGGATTGGCTGCGCCATGACCGCGCCGACCACGTCGAGGACGTGGGCGTCCACGGCGCTGATGAGCTCGGCTTTGGTGGCGAAATAATGTTGCACCAACCCCAGGGAAACCTCCGCTGCGGCCGCGATCGCGCGCAGCGAGGTGGCGGCCGTGCCCTGCGCCGCGAAAAGCTCAAGTGCCGCGGCCCGGATCCGCGTCATGCTCGGCGAGAGCGCGGGATCGGCTTCGTCCGGCCCCGGTGGTGCTGATGTCACCCCAACACTTTACGAATCCCCCAACTGTAATACTCACGTCCAATACCGATGTATTGTGGTGGCCGTGACGCGGTCGCCCGACGCTCAGGTGACGATCAAATTCGTCCGGGACTTTCAAACCTCGGACGGATCGGTCAGCTATTCCAGGGGCTCCGAGTTCGTCGTCGACGCTGCAACTGCCGATGCGCTGCTGTTGGCCGGTGTCGTCGTGACGGTTTCCGCGACCACGGCCTAGCGGCCCCTACCCGCTTACAGCGCCTCGAGGAGTAGCTCGAGATCCGACTGCGTGCTGTAGAGGTCGAATCCGACGCGGACCGCGCCCGCGCGCCCGGAGGCCCGCCCTGTGCAGCGCATCGATCGTGCGCGACGTCGGAATCGCGACGATCGGCGATGCGGCCGGTGCCAATCCGAGCTCATCGCGGAGCCGACTCGCCAGACCGAGGACGTGGGCCTCGACGGCCGTGCGGTCCAGCGCCGCCAGCCAGGGCAGCGCACGCCCGGCGGCGAGGACGCTCAGCCATGCCGGGGATGCGTCGAACCGGCGGGCGTCGCCGGCCAGACGCAGCGGCAGACCATACAGCGATGACCCCAGGTCATTGCTCGCGTAGGGATTGGCGGCGTGCGGGACCAGCGCCTCGGACATCCGCCGGCTCAACGATGCCCATGCGACGCCGCGCGCCCCGAGCAACCACTTGTACCCGGCCGCGACCACGACGTCCGCCCACGGAATTTCGATGTTCATCCAGCCCAAGCCCTGCGACGCGTCGAGCACCGTGATGGTCGCGGACTCGGCGACGCTGCGACGCAACACATCGACGTCGAGCACGCTGCCGTCGGAGGACTGCACGAGGCTGGCGGCGACGACGTCGAAATCCCCCGCAGCGGCCTCGAACCGGCCGCGCGGCAACTCGGTGACGGTTATGTCGCGTGCGCCTTGAGCGGCGAACGGGAAAGTGACGCTGGTGAATTCACCGCCGACCGTGGCCACCCGACTGCCGTCGGGTATCGAGGCGGCGACCAGGCCGACGACCGAGGAGACGCTGCTGCCCGACATCACCCCGGACGCATCCACATCCACCAGAGCTCCCGACCGCCGCCGGCGCGGCTCCGGTCCCCCCTTTTCGCGTCCGGTGGGTTCCGAAACGGAAGAATCTTCTGCGAGGATCGCGCTTGACATCGCGCCTGAGTGGGTAGATGCCCTAAGGAGATCGCCTCTCCCCTCCACAGATTGGGTAATCATGATGATCGAGAATCGGATCGCCCGCCGTTTCGCCGTGGCCGCAGCGCTGACGGCGGCCGTCGGGCTGAGTTCGCTGACCGCGGCGTGCGGTTCGAGCGGACACGAGAACAAGCCGTCGACCACGACCGTCACGACGACGGTCACCCCGCCCAGCACCACCCCGACCACCCCGGCCCAGCCGCCCGCCGAGCCGGGAGGACCGGGCGGAGGCGCCGGACCGGGTGGGGTCACCACGAACGCGCCGGGCGGCGCGGGCGCCGGGGCCGGGCCCGGCGGGGCGAGTGCGGGCGTCCCGGGCGCCGGGGCGTCGGCCGGGCCCGGTGGCGCCGGAGCGTGCGCCGGCGGCGTCTGCGTCGGGACTCCCCCGGCCCCGTAAGCGCATCGCTACGGGCGCTTGCGCGCCTCTCCCCCGGGCGGATCTCTGGTGACGCTGTCGCCTGCGGCACGCGCTCGTCGCGGGCGACAGCGTCGTCCTCCTGCGGCGGGTCTCGGGTGAATTGACTGTCGTCGGACCGTCAGTAGCCTTGCCCGCAACCTTCGTCCGGCGCGACCCGGCGCAGTTGCGGAGGGCTGCCCAACGTGGACATGCGGAACGCCTCGGGCCGACAAGTGCTGCGGTGCAGCTCCGCCACATAAGCACGCCCGCGTTGATCGCGGAGGCCTTTCACGCGGCGGGTCGTTGCACCACCGAAGCCGACGCCGCGTTCGCCAACGCCCGCAGCCACTTCGACGCGGCTTGGACTCGCCCAGCGCGCCGCGAGCGGTGAGATCGCGCCCCTGAAAAGTCGGTTGCAGAACCTCGACGCCGTGATCGGGCAAGCCCCGGCGGACGAGCAGGACCCCGGCCTGGCCGCGACGGCCCGCGCCGAACTCGACGCCTTCACCGCCGCCTGCGAGGACGACGCCATCGTTGACACGAAAGCAGCCTTGGAGAACCTGCGGGCAGTCCGCGGCGGCTATGCGGGCGGCTTGCAGAAATCACTGAACAGCCTCCGCATCGACGGATACGATCCCGCCGCCATCGGCGGGTAGGACGCCGACGCTGCTCCGGGGCCGTCCGCGCAGCAGATCAGCGAACTGGCCGCCGTTGGCCGGGTCACCAACCGCGCCGTCGTGGACCAGATGGCCAAAGCGCTTGCCGCGCAACAGGATTTTTACCGGATTGGTTAACCAAGGTTGGCAATAGGAAACCCGACGGCAGAACCACTCGACGATGTCGACGATAGGCGACTTCAACTGCTCGATGTGGTCCGCAGCCACTGCAGGATGTCCTCGGTGACCGGATCGGTGATGTCGTCGAATTCGGCATGCTTGTGCAGCACCGTGCCGATCATCGAGCACACCGGGACGATGCGCTTGCCCGCGTCGCGGGCATCGTTGAGCGCCTCCTCCACCAGAAGGGTCGCCAAACCACGCCCACCGAATTCGGGATGGATCTCCGTGTGGTCGAACACCCGCTGATCGCCCCGGTCGGTGTACGAGGCGTGGCCGACGACCCGGCCGGCGACGGCAATCGTGTACAGGCCATCCCCGGTGCTGATCGCGGCGTGCGCGCCGGTCTTGTCGACAGGCATCTCATCTCTCGTGGGATAACCGTATTCGGGACAATCGCGACCGTACCCGCTCACGTGCCGCTCGGTGATGTAACCCCAGCCGCCCACCGTCTGGATGGGCGCGCCCGGGGGCCGCGCTCGTCCTCGGCGGGCGCCCACTGGCCGACAGGGCGAGCGCCGGCAGGACGATCGCCAGCCCGTATCCGCGGCGCTGCCCCGGAACAGTTCCGGCATGAACATCGGTAGCGACAACCCGGTCGGCTCGCCGATCAGGTCGCGGTGGCACAGCGCGCCGTAGCAGCCGCACTGGGCCGCCTTCTCGGGCACGGGTCGGGGGTATTCCCGGCGCTGGTCGTAGTGGAACGCAATCGGCCGGATCAGGTCGTGTTGCGCTGCCGTCGGTGTCAGGTCGAACGCCACGGTGCGCCATCGGGTCTCGACGGCTTTCAGGCGGCCGAGCGCGGCCCGGCCTGTGCGATCGGCAGGTGCAGCACCACCGCGGCCGCCGGCATGGCATCGTGCTCGTGCCGGGCCAGCAGGGCCGCGTTGTCGGGCAGCTGACGTGAATTGATCTCCCCGCTCGCGATGCGCCGCAGCATGTCGTGGGCGCGGGCGAGCTGTTCGCGCTTGCGGTACTGACCGCCGGGTAGTTTGACGCCGGCCCAGACGCCGTACTCCTCCCGGTGTGCGATGGCGTGCTGGGCGCACAGGCGTTGTTGCGCCAGCGGGCACCGGCGCAGGCACTGGATTCGCGCCGCGGTGGCCGATGCCTCGTAAGCCCGCGCCTTTGCCGCGCCGTCGGCACCGTCGTCGTCGGGATAGCCGAACCACAGTTCCGGGTTGGTTGCGCAGGGATGTCCCATGCCGGTCTCCTTCCGAGGCTGAAACGTAGGCAGAAGCGTATACGCCGATCGGGCCATCGCGCAAGAGAAACGTGACAAAAACGTATATACGATGAGGCGTCCGACGGTCTGTGTACTATCCGCCCTATGGCCGGAGCGTGTGGTGAGCCGTGAATCGGCCGGCGCGGCCATCCGCGCGTTGCGCGAATCCCGCGACCTCTCGCTAGCCGAGCTCGCCGCCGCCACCGGCGTCAGCGTCATGGGGCTGAGCTTCTTGGAGCGCGGGGCCCGCAAGCCGCACAAAAGCACAGTTCAGAAGGTTGAAAACGGGCTCGGGCTGCCGCCGGGCACCTATTCGCGGTTGTTGGTCGCCGCCGATCCCGATGCCGAGCTGGCCCGGGTGATGGCAACGCAGCCCCCCGGCGCGGCGGCCGCACGGCGGACCGGAGCCGTGGTGGTCGACCGCCACAGCGACACCGACGTGCTGGAGGGCTACGCCGAAGCGCAGCTCGACGCCCTCAGATCGGTCATCGAACGCCTGCCCGCGACGACATCAAACGAATACGAGACGTATATTCTCTCTGTGATCGCGCAATGCGTGAAGGCGGAGCTGCTGGCCGCCGGTTCCTGGCGGGTGGCGGTGAACGCCGGGGCGGACTCGACGGGCCGGCTCATGGAGCACCTGCGGGCGCTCGAGGCCACGCGCGCGGCCTTGCTGGACCGAATGCCCAACAGCCTGGGCGCCCGCTTCGACCGTGCCTGCGCGCGGTCGTCGCTGCCGGAGACGATCATCGCAGCTCTGCTGGGCGTCGACACCGAGGACATGTGGGACATCCGCAACAGGGGCGCCATCCCGCCGGGGGCCCTCCCCCGCGTCCGCGCCTTCACCGAGGCGGTCGAATCGGCGGCCCGCGGCGCGACGGACCGGGACAACGGCGAGGGGGGTCCATGATCGAGAGCGAACTCGCGGTGCTCGGCCGGGCGCATCGACTGTTCGCCGGCCACACCGAGGCCCCGGCGTGGGACGCGGGCCCCCCGCCCGGCCGCGGTGCGCCGCGGCACCCGGCGGCACCGAATGGCGTTGCAGGACAACGCGTGTACCAGCTCGCCGTCGATCAGGGCCGGCAACAGCTTGTAGCGGCCGCCCGCACGGATACCCAGGCCGGCCGCGTCGTCGCCGAAGCTCACCGGGACCGGGCGCGGGCCCGGGCGCTCACCAAGAGCGTCGTGGACGAGGCCCGCGCCGATGCCGCGGCGCCCTCGACGACGCCGATGGCACAGCGTGAGGCGCTGCGCCGCCGGGCGGCACGGTTGCGCGCCCAACGGGCGCACGTGCTGGCGGCCCGGTCGCGGTCCCGGTGGCACGCCGCGGCGCTGCGGGCCCTGCGCTACCGGCTCGTGCACCATCGCGGGTCGACGGCGCCGGGTCTGTCCCCGAACGATCGCGCCGGCCGCGCGGTGCGGGCCGCGTTGTCGCGGCTGGGACGGCCGTATGTCTGGGGCGCGGCCGGTCCTGACCGGTTCGACTGTTCCGGGCTGGTCCAGTGGTGCTACGCGCGCGCCGGTGTTCACCTGGACCGCACCACGTATCAGCAGATCCACGACGGTGTCCCGGTGCCGCATGCGCAGGTCCGCCCGGGCGACCTGGTCTTTCCGCATCCCGGTCACGTGCAGTTGGCGATCGGCAACGGCCTGGTCGTCGAGGCGCCCTACCCGGGGGCCGCGGTGCGGATCAGCCGGCTCGGCGGCAACGTTGCGATTCGGCGCCCGCTATGACGAGCCACCGGGCCGCTATCCGACGAAGGGGTTGAACCGATGACCGAGCAAGCCGGGCCTTCGGTGGCCGCGCTTCGCGCACGCCAGTCCGCGCTGGCGAGCCGGCACGGTGCCGCGGCCGACGCCGATCGTGTCCTGGCGGAGGTGCTGGCCGGCGCCCATGCCGCGACACGGGAGAGCATCCGGCGCCTCGACGCCATAGCCGAGGAGGTCGACCGCGCCGTCCTCGACCGGGCGGCGCTGGCCGCCGATACCCCCCTGGGTGCGCGCGAGTTGCACAACTTCCTGGTCGCCAAGCTGCGTGAGATCAGGGCGGTCGTCGCCGACGCGCACGAGCTCAGCCGCGCGAAAAGGGCTGTGCTGGAAGGCCTGCGGTCACAGTACGCCGGACCGAACGGCTAGCAGGACCGTTCGTCCACAACCGCGCCCCGGTGAGTTGTCGACGCACTCCCGGCTCGGTACTGTCGCCCGTCATGGAGGGGTCACGACGACGCCGCCCACACCCGGACGCAACACCGCAGGTGCCCACGTCGGGAGCGGCTGCCGACGCCATAGCGGACGCCGAAGCGGCTCTGGCCCAGCAGAATTCGGCAAGCTCACAGCTCGACATGCAGGTTGTCTCGGCGATCCTGAACGCACACCTGACCACCGTCGAGGGCCGAGAGGCGTTGACCGGGTTGCAGCAGGAGACCGAAGCCGCGGTGCGCACGCGATCCGACCTCGACACCCCGGCGGGCGCACGTGACTTCCAGCAGTTCCTCATCGGCAAGCTCAGAGACATCCGGGCGGTCGTGATGGACGCGAGCCTCGACGACACGTCGAAATCCGCGCTGATGGCGGCCTGGACATCGCTGTACGGTGCCGCCGGACGCGCCGCGGGTACCGGCGACGACCCGCCCGCGTCCGACGCGTCGGACGACCTCGACGCCGATTGGGACCCGCTGCTGGACGCGCTGCCGGCCGACGACCCCGCTTCGGCGGAGGGCGTCGCGGCCGCGCCGCCCGTGGCGGCCCCGGCGATCCCGCAGTTCCCGGCCTTCGGCGCCGGACCACCACCCGGACTGGGCGCGGCCCCGGGTGCGCCGGCCGACTGGGCCCTGCCGGCGCGCGATGCACGAGACGGCGAGCCCGACCCGGTGCTGCGGGACCTCGACGACGACGCGCCGGCGGGCCCCGGCGAGCCGGACCCGGGTGACGGCGCCGCTTCCCCGGCGCACGACGCCGAGGGCCGCGATGCAGTGGACACCCCACCGGCACCGGCGCCGGGCCCGACGCCGGTCACCCTGCCCGACGGCGAGGTGGTGACCGCAGCCAGCCCGCGGCTGGCCGCGGCCATCACGGCCGCGGTCACCGGAACCCCGATCGCCGAGGCGTTTCAGCGCCAGGGCATCACCCTCCCGGCGCCGGGAACGGCGGTCGCCGATCCGATCGACCCGCGCGACGTCACCCCGGGCGATATCGGCATGCTCGCCGACCGTCACGCGCTGGCCCTCGGGCCGGACAAGGCCCTTCTGGACGGGCAGATTCAGCACATCGCCACCGTGAGCGGGCCGGGCTTTCTAGGCTGGGAGCACCCACCGGCGGAGACGACCGCGGCGCCGGTCCCGACCCGGCCGGCCGCGCCGGCCCCGACCCGGCCGGCGGCCACCTGACCGCCGACACGACCACTGCCAACAGTGAACTCGCCGGCACCACCGGCGTCGCATGAACAGGAGACAGCGGATGGCCGATTCGATCCACGTGGAGCCCGCGCGGCTGCGGCAGGCCGCCGCGCAGCATCAGGACGCCGCCGACTACTTGCGCACCGTTCCGTCCTCGCATGCCGCGATCCAGGAGAGCCTGGACTCGCTGGGCCCGATCTTCGGCGACCTCCGCGACGCCGGGCGCGAACTGCTCGAGCTCAGGCGCCGGTGCTACGAACAGCAGGCCGCCGACCACGCCGATATGGCCGACAAGCTGCGGGTGTCGGCGAGCAGGTGGGAAAAGCACGAGCAGGATGCGGCCAACGAATTCGGCGGCATCGTCGACGGCGGTCGATGACCGACCCCAATCCCGCCTTCGACACCGTCCATCCCAGCGGGCACATCCTCGTCCGGTCCTGCCGCGGCGGCTACATGCACAGCGTCACCCTGAGCGACGAGGCGATGGAGACCGACGCCGAGACACTGACCCGGGGCATCCTGTTGACGGCCGACGTGTCGCACCTGAAGGCGCTGCTGGAGGTGCGCGAGGAGATCCTGGCCGCTGGACACACGCCGTCGGCGGAGGTGCCGACCCCCTACGACCTCGATGCGGCGATCGAAAAGCTGCTGGCGCACCACCTGCGGCGCCGCGACGGGGCGAAGTAGCCGCGCCGGCGGTGCCCGAACGAAGCTAGCCCAGCCACGTCGTGACCGCACCGGGGTCCGGTGCGATATCGGTTGGTGGCTCGGTTGGGTTGGGGCCGAACAACTCCCGCGCCCGCGCGAGCAGTGCGCGCACCTCGTCGAGTTGCTGCTGCAGCGCAGATTCGGCCATGCCTGCACGCTACCCAGGCCTGCGCTCCCGCACAATTCACCGACTGCACAAAGCATGCGTGAGATGCCGCTACGCTAAGCCGGTGGTGATCGGTCGGATAACGGCGCGCCGGCGCCTCCGGAGGGCGACCCGAGAATCGTTGGCGATTCCGGCCTTCAGTTCTCCGGTTGATTGCACCCCGTGGGTGACGAGTGGGCTCTGGCCTGCCTTGCTGTCGCCGGCCACCGCCGAAAACGCCACGCTCGCAAAGTATTTGAAGACCGATTTGCAGCGAATCGTGGATAGCGCCAACGACGTGCTGAGGAGGTTGCAGCGTGCGGGGCTGGTGGAGTCGGTACGGCAGGAAGAGGAGGCCCGCATCGTCGGCGAGGCCCGCGCCCTCGCCGTGCAGCGGGTCGAGTCGACGATCCGCCAGTTGCACGCGCTCAGAGGTGACGTGCCGACGGGCCGGAGGCACGCTCCGACCGCCGTGCCCGCACCGGCAACCGAGGTCACCGAGGCCGTCGGCGCCGAGTCCGCCGGCCAGCGATTGCGGCGCCTGCTCACCTTCGCGGCCCGTCAGGCGCCACGGCTGAACTGGGCCGTCGGCGACCGCGCCGGGGGCGGCACGGTCCTGGCCACCGACCTCGCCCACGGGTGGATACCGCCGCGCATCGCGCTGCCGGCCGGCGTGCGACTGCTGCCCCCCGCACGGCGCACCGGCACGATCACCGGCCTGGTCGGCGACACGACGCGCGCCGCGACCTACGCTCCCGGGGACCGCCTGGGCTGGCCGGACGACTTCGCCCCGACGACCTCCTCGGCGCGGCCCCGCGAACTGCCCCCGGTTTCCGACGGGGCGCGGGTGCTGAGCGACGCGACGCGGGGGCGCGGCGGCCTGTCCCGGCTCGTGCACTCCTTGGCCGCGGCGGCGGCCGACGGGGCCCGCGTCGTCGACGACGAGGTGGACCTGCTGCGGGTGCACCTCGACACCGCGCTGCACCAGCTGCCGGCGCGGCATCCCGGCGCGGAGCCCGGCTTGCTGCTCAACTGTCTGCTGCTGGCCGCGACCGAGGCCGCCGTCACCGGGGATGCGATCTCGGCGAACTACCACCTGGCCTGGTTCCGGGAACTCGACGCACCACCCGGCTGCGTGAACCCCGGATCGTGAATTGACGCTGGTCGGAGCACCGAAGGATACTGGCAGCGTGTCGGGATCGGGCGGTCGCGCGAACCTGGGCGACAAGGATCTGGTCGACGCGGTGCTCCGCGATCTGAGCGAGGCGGCCGACAAGTGGGAAGCGCTGGTGACCCAGGCCGGGACCGTCACCTACAGCGTCGACCTCGGCGACGTCCACGCCGTCGCGAACTCCGACGGCAGGTTGCTGCGGCTGACGCTGCACCCGGGGGTGATGACCGGCTACACCCACGGGGAGCTGGCGGACCGGTTGAACCTGGCGATCGCCGCGCTGCGCGAAGAGGCCGAGACCCAGAATGAGGCCACCTACGGCGGTCCCCTGCAGTGACGGCGCCGGCCGCCTACCGGCCGGCGCCGGGCGGGCCGGCGAAGGCCTGGGCGATCTCCAGCCAGCGCCGCGCGTCGGCCCCCTCGGCGGTGATGTCGAGTTCGCCCAGCGGGCGCCGCTGCGTGACCAGGAAGCAGAAGTCCAGGGCCGAACCGGTGACCCGCTGGGCGGCATCGGGCGGCCCCCATGACCAGGTGTCGCCGCCGGGTCCCCGCAGCTCGACGAGGAACGGCCCGGCCGGGGCGGCCAGGTTGTGGACGGAGAAGGCGTAGTCGCGGGTGCGCACCCCGAGGTGGGCGATCGACCGCAGTCGTGGCGTGGCGGTCCGGGTGACGCCGAGGGCGTCGGCCACGTCGAGGCCGTGCGCCCAGGTCTCCATCAGCCGGGCCGTGGCCATCGACGCCGCGCTCATCGGTGGGCCGAACCAGGGCACCTTGCGCCCATCGGGCACCGCCAGCAGCGCCTCGTGCAGCCGCGCGCGATTGACCCGCCAGTCGGCGAGCAAGACCGGCGGCGGCAGGGCCGCCAGCTCTGCGGCGCCGGCGTCGACGAAGCCGGTCGGGTCGGCCGCGGCGGCCTCCAGCGCCGCGGCGAACGCCGCCGCGTCGGCGACCGCGCTCAGCGCGACCCGGTCCGTCCACAGCAGGTGCGCGATCTGGTGAGCGATGGTCCAGCCCGGCGCGGGTGTCGGGAGGGCCCACTGGTCCTGCGCAAGCCCCGCCACCAGGGCGTCGAGGTCGTCGCTTTCGGCGCGCAGGTCGGCCACCACCGGCGCGGGCCCGGCCATCAGCGCCTGCCCACGACGCTGTGTGCGAGCAGCCCGCCCAGGTACAGAGCCGACCCGAACAGCGCGAACGCGGGCGCGTGCCCGTCGGCCGGGATCAACGCCGCGGCCACGGTGATGGCGACGATGAACGCCACCCAGAACAGCGCGTCCTGCACGGCGAACACGTGTCCGCGCAACGCGTCGTCGACGTCGATCTGCATCGCGGAGTCGGCGCACAGCTTGACCACCTGCCCGGCCACGCCGAGCAGGAGGCCGCACACCACCATGACCGGAATCCGCAGCCCGGCGCCGGCGGTCTGGATCAGCGCGGCGGCGGCCAACGCACCGTTCGCCGTCCCATAGCGGCCCCACCGGCGCACCGCGACCGGCGTCAGCAGGTTGGCCAGGAACGCCCCGAGGCCCGTGGCCGCGAAGAAGAGCAGCGCGGTGCCCAGTCCCCCGGCGTCCGGGCCGGTCAGATGGCGGACCAGCAACAGGATCAGCAGCGAGTTGATGCCGACCGCCATCCGGTGCGCGGCCAGCCCGGCCAAGGTGCCGGCCACCGTCGGGTAGCGCACGACCGTGCGCACCCCGTGCAGCCAGCCGGTGCCGACCGCGTACAGCGCCGACCCGTGGATGGCGCGCACCGTGTCGTCCGGGCCGAGCACCCGCGCGCCGAACCGCAACGCCAGGAGCAATGCGATCGCCACCGGGATGGCGGTGAGGAAGATGATCGCCGAGGCTCCGTCGTCGCCGGCGCCCATCAGCAAGCGGGGCACCAGCATGAAATTGGCACCCAGGAACGCCGCGGCGGCACCCGACGCGGCGGCGACCGCGTTCATGGTCACCACCTGGTCGCGTGGCACCACGTGCGGCAGCGACGCCGACAGGCCCGACGCGACGAACCGCGCCAAACCGTTGGCGAACAACGCCGCGATCAGCAGCGCCATGTCGCCGGCCCGCACGGCGAGGATCGTGCCGATCGCGGCGATCAGGACCAGCCGGCCGGCGTTGGCGCCGACGATCACCAGGCGCCGATCCCACCGGTCCATCAGCGCCCCGGCGAACGGGCCCAGCAGTGAGTAGGGCAGGAACAGCACCGCGAACGCGCGCGCGATCGCCATCGGGCCGGCGGCCCGGTCCGGGTTGAACAGCAGCGCTCCGGCCATCCCGGCCTGGAAGAGACCGTCCCCGAACTGGCACGCCATGCGCACCTGCAGCAGCCGCCAGAAATCCGGCAAACCGCGCACCGACCGCCAGATGTCGACGGGTGCGCGCGTGGGCATCCGGGTTTGGGTCACAGAACCGACTTCCGTGTGGGGGCAGACGCAATCGCTGCGGTCGACGCCGCTCCCGACAACAGTACAAATATTTGCGGGCGCCGCTCGATTACCCCGGGCGACGATGCCTCGGGATGCCATGATGGTGTGATGCCCCCGCAGGAAGACCCCGAGGACTTTGTCGCTCGCGCCGCGCGGCGGGTGCGTGCGGGTACCTTGCTGCTCGCCAACACCAATCTCCTCGAACCGACGTTCCGGCGCAGCGTGATCTACATCGTGGAACACAACGAGGGCGGCACGTTGGGCGTCGTGGTGAACCGGGCCAGCGAAACGGCGGTGTACAACGTGCTGCCGCAGTGGGCCAAGTTGGTGGCCAAGCCCAAGACGATGTTCATCGGTGGGCCCGTCAAGCGTGATGCGGCGCTGTGCCTGGCGACGCTGCGCGTCGGCGCCGATCCGCAGGGTGTGCCGGGGCTGCGTCACGTCACCGGCCGGGTGGTGATGGTCGACCTGGACGCCGACCCGGACATGATCGCGCCGCTGGTCGAGGGGATACGGATCTTTGCCGGCTACTCCGGCTGGACCATCGGTCAGCTGGAAGGCGAGATCGAGCGCGACGACTGGATTGTGCTGTCCGCGTTGCCCTCCGACGTCCTGGTCGGGCCCCGGACCGACCTGTGGGGCCAGGTGCTGCGCCGGCAGCCGCTCCCGCTGTCGCTGCTCGCCACCCACCCGATCGACGTCAGCCGCAACTGAGGGTCGGTGCGGAGCCGCTCGCGCAGCTCGGACACCCGCCCGCAGCGCGGCGGCGGCCGTCAGCCGCAGGACCGCGTGCAGCCCGCGCAGGCGCCGCCACAGCCGGGGGCTGCCGCCGCCTGATTCAGCGCGAAGCGCGCGCTCTGCCACGAGCCCGCGGCCAGCGTCCCGAGGGCACCGGCGACGCAGACGATCAGCACGACCAGGGCGGTGTGCGGGGACGCGGCCAGGGCCACGACGCCACCGGCGCTCAGCATCACCGCGGCCGCCAGCTGGGTGGGGGCCATCGCACGCAGCGCCCGCTGGATGGTGTCGGCGGCGTGACCCCGGGAAAGCGACCAGATCCCGAACGCGGCGGATGTCGCCGCGGCGCACATGCACAACACCCCCGCGATCAGCATGGCCCCACAATACGAGCCGGGTCGGGCACGCGCGCGCCAGGGGCGGGGCCGGCGCGCCGGCTCTCAGTATTGCGAGCCGAGGTGCAGGTTCGGCAGCGGCGGCAGGCCCGGTACCAGGGCCAGCAGGTCGGGGACGGGCTGCTGGGGCGACGTCTGCCCGGACAGGGCCGCCTGCCCGGGGAAGCCCAGCGGGCTTGCGGGTGCCGGGACGGGCAGGCCGACCGGGGCCGGGGCGGGCGCGGTGCCCGGGGTGGCGGCGGGTGGGCCGACGGGCGCCGCGGGCGCCGGAGCGGGTGCCGGAGCGGGTGCGTGGACCGGTGCGCCCGGCACGGCCACCCGGAATCCGTTGACGATGGCGTCGGTGGCCGGCGCGTCCGCGACCGCCTGAGCGCGGTCGGTGGTCACCGACAGTGACACCAGGTATTTGTCGCGCCCGGTGGTGGCGATGACGTGGCGGCGCGACGTGTTGAGCATCATGTCCCCGTCGCGGTAGACGCCCTCGATCACCGACGACGGGAACCCGTCGAAGTCGGCCAGGGAGGCGTTGGTGGCCTGCCAGGCCGGCAGCCTCTGGCTGTCGACGTAGCCGTGTGCGATCGCCTCCCGGGGATCGAAGTTACCGACCAGCTTGTACACGACGACCTGCGCGTTCGAGGTGTAGATGCTGTTGCCCTGGCGGTCGGCGATCACCGCGAATGCGTCGGGCACGTTGGGGTCGGGCACCTGGGTCCAGCGCGTGGGCAGCGGCAGCGTGATGTCGAGTGCCTGGAATCCCTGGGGCTTCTGGGCCTCCAGCTTGACCCCCTTCCCCTGCAGGTATTCGCGAAGCGTCCCGGTGGTCGCGGGTGTCACCGCCGGCGGCGTCGGCGCGACCGGCGCGGCGGCTCCGGCCGCCGCGGGGCTCGGCGGGACCAACGCGCTCGCCGCGGGTGGGGTGGCGACGGCCCGGACGCCGCCCGTCCCACCGGGCACCGCGGCGACGTTGGGCTGCACCGGTGCCGGTGCGGGAACGACGGGGGCGGGGGGTGCCGGAAGCAGCGGATCCGCCGATGCCCTGGCGCCCGCGACAACCCCGACGGCGATCAAGCCGGCAACCATACCCCCGAGAAATGCCCGCTGGGCGGGGGCGATCTGAATCATCTGCGTTCGGTCCTTCCCACAAGGCCTTGGCACGAGCGCCGGTCGTTAGGAGCTGACTGTATCCAGTGGTCAAATGCGGTGAACAGGACCGAAATAGAGCTGGGATGAAGCTCTGATCGCCGCGCAACGCAAACGAGACCAACCCGTGGCCGGCGGGGGCGCCGGGGCGGTCCTTATACCCTGTTGGCGTGACCGCATCCCCGACCGCCGCGCCCGGCAGTGCCACGCAGCCGGACTCCGACGCGCCGCCGCACCGCTACACCGCGGCGCTGGCGAGCCGTATCGAAAGCACCTGGCAGGACAACTGGGCGCGGCTGGGCACGTTCAACGTCGCCAACCCGGTGGGTTCGCTGGCGCCGCCGCAGGGGACCCCGGTGCCCGAGGACAAGCTGTTCGTGCAGGACATGTTCCCGTATCCGTCGGGGGAGGGGCTGCACGTCGGCCACCCGCTGGGCTACATCGCCACCGACGTGTACGCCCGCTATTTCCGGATGACCGGCCATAATGTGCTGCACGCGCTGGGATTTGACGCCTTCGGGCTGCCCGCCGAGCAGTACGCGGTACAGACCGGCACCCATCCGCGGAGCCGGACCGAGGCCAACATCGTGAACTTCCGGCGCCAGTTGGGCCGGCTCGGCCTCGGCCACGACAGCCGGCGCAGCTTCTCCACGACCGACGTCGAGTTCTACAAGTGGACGCAGTGGATCTTCCTGCAGATCTACAACGCCTGGTTCGACACGGCCGCCGGCAAGGCCCGCCCGATCGCCGAGCTGATCGCCGAATTCGACTCCGGTGCGCGCCGCCTCGACGACGGACGGGACTGGGCCGCGCTGTCGGCGGGGGAGCGTGCCGACGTGATCGACGGCCACCGCCTGGTCTACCGCGCGGACTCGATGGTGAACTGGTGTCCCGGCCTGGGCACCGTGCTGGCCAACGAGGAGGTGACCGCCGACGGTCGCAGCGACCGCGGAAACTTCCCGGTGTTCCGGAAACGGTTGCGGCAGTGGATGATGCGGATCACCGCCTACTCCGACCGGCTGCTCGACGACCTGGACGTACTGGACTGGCCCGATCAGGTCAAGACCATGCAGCGCAACTGGATCGGCCGTTCCACCGGTGCGCAGGCGCTGTTCTCGGCGGGCACCACCGACGGCGCGGCCGTGGACATCGAGGTGTTCACCACGCGGCCCGACACGCTGTTCGGTGCTACGTACCTGGTGTTGGCGCCCGAGCACGACCTGGTCGACCGGCTGGCCGCCACCGCCTGGCCGGACGGGGTGGACTCCGCCTGGACCTACGGTGCCGACACGCCGGCGCAGGCCGTCGCCGCCTACCGGAGCGCGATCGCGGCCAAGTCGGACCTCGAGCGTCAGGAGAGCAAGGAAAAGACCGGCGTCTTCCTGGGCGCTTACGCAACCAACCCGGCCAACGGCGAACCGGTGCCGGTCTTCATCGCCGACTACGTGCTGGCCGGCTACGGCACCGGGGCGATCATGGCCGTCCCCGGCCACGACCAGCGCGACTGGGACTTCGCCCGCGCCTTCGGCCTGCCGATCGTGGAAGTCATTGCGGGCGGCGATGTTTCGGAAGCAGCGTACACCGGCGACGGGGTGCTGGTGAACTCCGGCTTCCTCGACGGCATGGACGTGGCGGCGGCCAAGCAGGCGATGACGGCCCGTCTGGAGTCCGACGGCCGCGGCCGGGCCCGCATCGAATTCAAGCTGCGGGACTGGCTTTTCGCGCGCCAACGGTACTGGGGTGAGCCGTTCCCCATCGTCTACGACGGCGACGGACGTCCGCACGCCCTCGAAGAGTCCGCCCTGCCCGTCGAGCTGCCCGACGTGCCGGACTACTCGCCGGTCCTGTTCGACCCCGACGACGCCGACAGCGAGCCGTCACCGCCGCTGGCCAAGGCGACGCAGTGGGTGCACGTCGAGCTCGATCTGGGTGACGGGCTGCGGCCCTACAGTCGCGACACCAACGTGATGCCGCAGTGGGCCGGCAGCTCCTGGTACGAGCTGCGCTACACCGACCCGCACAACTCGGAGCGGTTCTGCGCCAAGGAGAACGAGGCCTACTGGATGGGTCCGCGGCCGGCCGAGCACGGCCCGGACGACCCCGGCGGGGTCGACCTTTACGTCGGGGGGGCCGAACACGCCGTGCTGCACCTGCTGTATGCGCGGTTCTGGCACAAGGTCCTCTACGACCTGGGTCACGTCAGCTCCCGGGAGCCCTACCGCAGGCTGGTCAACCAGGGCTACATCCAAGCGTTCGCCTACACCGACGCCCGCGGCTCCTACGTTCCGGCGGACGAGGTGGTCGAACGCGACGGGCGCTTCGTGTATGCGGGGCCCGGGGGCGAGGTCGAGGTCTTTCAGGAGTTCGGCAAGATCGGCAAGAGCCTGAAGAACTCGATATCGCCGGACGAGATCTGCGACGGGTACGGCGCGGACACGCTGCGCGTCTACGAGATGTCGATGGGCCCGCTGGAGGCCTCCCGGCCCTGGGCCACCAAGGACGTCGTCGGGGCGCACCGTTTCCTGCAGCGGGTGTGGCGGCTGGTGGTCGACGAGGGCACCGGTGCGATCCGGGTCGCCGACACCCACGAGCTGGACCCCGCAACCCTGCGGGTGCTGCACCGCACCATCGCCGGGGTGTCGGAAGACTATGCGGCACTGCGCAACAACACCGCCGCGGCCAAGCTCATCGAGTACACCAACCACCTCACCAAGGAGCACCGCGATTCGGTGCCGCGTGCGGCGGTCGAGCCGCTGGTGCTGATGCTGGCGCCGCTGGCCCCGCACCTGGCCGAGGAGCTGTGGCTGCGGCTGGGCCACGCGGCCTCGCTGGCGCACGGTCCGTTCCCGCAGGCCGACCCCGCCTATCTCGTCGAGGACACCGTCGAGTACCCGGTTCAGGTCAACGGCAAGGTGCGCGGGCGGGTCGTGGTGGCCGCCGACGCCGACGCCGGCTCCCTGGAGGCCGCCGCGCTGGCCGACGACAAGGTGCAGGCGTTCCTGGCCGGCGCCACTCCCCGCAAGGTGATCGTGGTCCCCGGCCGGCTGGTCAACCTGGTGCTCTGAGGACCGTCAGCGCGGCCGCAGCACCACCTCGTGGACGTGGCCGTCGGGCGCCGTCGCGACCGCGCCGGCGACCGCTGCCGCGACGGTCTCGGGCCGCAGGTACTTGGCGGGGTCGTACTCGCCGCCCTCGAATGCGACGAGTTCGCGCTGCATCTCGGTGGCGGTGCGGCCCGGAAAGATCGTGGTCACCCGAAGATCGGGCTCATCCTCCCGCAGCGAGTCGGCGAACGCCCGCAGCGCGAACTTGCTGGCCGCGTAGGAGGCCATACCCGGCGAAACCCGGCGCCCCGCACCGGAGTTGATGAACACCACCTGCCCGCGGGTGCGCCGCAACGCCGGCAACAGGGTCAAGGTAAGCGCCACCGCGCCAAAGACATTCACCGCAAAAGTGGCGCGCCACTCCTCGATGCCGGATTCGGCGACGCGGCCGGGAATGGATACCCCGGCGTTGTGGACCAGCACGTCGAGCGCGTCGATCACCTCGCAGCTGGATTCGATGCCGTCGGGGTCGGTCAGGTCCAGGGGGAACGTGGTGGCGTCGAGCCTGCCCGCGACGGCGTCGAGCCGGTCGGAGGGACGACCGGCCAACAGCAGGGTGTGCGTCGGTGCGAGCGCGGCGGCGATGGCCGAGCCGATTCCGCCGCCGGCGCCGGTGATGAGTGCAGTGGGCATGTCGCGAGCCTATGCGATGGTTGAGAATCGTTGAGCGACGGCCGTTTTCACGCCTGCTTGCGTGCGGGCGACGCTCCGGCGGGTCCCGACGTCGGCTCGCCGGAGGCCAGCCGTTCCAGCGGCGCCAGCGCCTGCATGAGGGTGCTGAGGTCCGAGCCGGGGAGCTGGGTGAGCATCGCGGCCAGGGCGGCGCGCCGGTTGGCCAGCGACTCGCTGAGAACCGCCCGTCCGCGCGAGGTGATGTCGACGAGCACGGCCCGCAGGTCCGACGGGTCACGCGAACGCTTGACCAGCCCGATCTTCTCCAGCCGCCGGATCGCGACCGTGGTGGTGGGGGTCCGCACCCGTTCGTGCGCCGCCAGGTCCGTCATGCGGATGGGACCCTGGTCCAGCAAAGTCACCAGGATCGACAGCTGCGCCAGCGTGAGGTCACCGGTCGTGTCGGTGTTGGGGTCGCCGCGGCGCAGGATCGAGAAAAGCTTGGACAGAGCGCGGTGCAAACCTTCAGCCAGCTCCGTGACCTCGGCCGCGGTCGACTCGCTTTCCGCCATAATCCGCCCAGTGTAACCCGCTGGGGGGTGCCGAAGAGGTAGCTCGCGGCGACTATTTTTAGATCGTCAAAGAACTTGGTCGAGGAAGCGCCGCAGGCGCTCCGTGTGCGCGGCTTCGAAGATCTGGGCGGGCGGACCCGATTCCACGACTTCGCCGTGATCCATGAAAACGACGGTGTCGGAGGCGGAGCGGGCAAACCCCATCTCGTGGGTGACGACGATCATGGTCATGCCTTCGGCGCCTAGGGCGGCGATGAGTTCCAGGACGCCCCTGACCATGTCCGGGTCCAGCGCCGAGGCCGCCGGACAGCGTGCCGGGACGCGCGCCGGCCTTGTGCTCCAACCCGGCCGTCCAGCAGGATGTCGCCGCCGTCGGGTTCGTGCAACCGGTTCAGGCTGCGCAGCAGCGTCGACTTACCCGACCCGGACGGTCCGACCACAGCCGTCGTGCTGCCCGCGGGAACGTCGACGTCGACGCCGCGCAGCACCGCCACCCCGCCGAGGGTCTGGTGAATGCCCCTGGCCGCCAACGACACCGACGGGCGGCCCGCCGCGGCGGCGACCACGTCATCTCCTGGTCGAACGCCATCCCGGTGTCGGCCGCCGGTTCGGACGGCGCGCGGCCGCGGCGCAGCCGGGTGTCGATGTGGTTCACCAAATGGGTCAGGGGCACAGTCAAACTCAGGTAGAAGAGCCCGGCGGCCACGAGCGGCGACAGGTTGCCGGTCTGCGCGTTGAGGTCACGGCCCACCTGAAACAGCTCTCGCTGGTCGGCGACCAGGCCCAGGAAGTACACCAGCGCCGAGGCCTTCAACAGCGCGATGAACTGGTTGACCAGGGCCGGCAACACGCGCCGGACGCCCTGCGGCACCACCACCAGCCGCATCGCGGCCGGATAGCTGAAGCCCAGCGCCCGGGCTGCCTCCACGAAGTCATCACTGCCACCGTATCGACCCGCTGGTGGCTCGGTCCGCCGCGGACCGCTCAGAGCGCGATCGACGGTTCGCTGCGGAGCACGTCGGAGCCGGCGAGCGCCGGAACGGGCTCGGCGGTGACGGGGCCGATGTCGTCGGGTGCGGTGAAGACCCTGCGCCGGGACAGCTCGGCCAGCATCGCCTGGGCCGTGCCGTAGGAGCGGCCGACGCACGCCGCCCGCGCGGCTTCGGGATCGCGCCGGTGTATCGCCGCGGTCTCGTCCTCATAGAACGGCAACACGTCGCCGTGGCCGCCCTGGTAGCTCACCTTGAACGCGCCGGGGATCAGTTGCTGGGAGGCGCGGATCATGGCGTGCAACCGCGGTCCCGCATACTCGTCGTTCACGGTGCGCCGGTATTCCGCGGCCGCGGCGAAGAACGTCCGCGGATCCTTCGCGGCCCGCAGCGACCGCAGCAGCGCGTCGAGCCGGCCCAGGATCCGCGGCGTCGGGTTGGCGGCCGCGCGCGCGGAGGCGATGCCGTTGAGCAAGCCCTCGAGTTCGTAATGCTCGAGCACGGTGGCTTCGTCGAACCGCTCGACGAACGCGCCCCGGTGATAGCGGGTCGACACGATGCCGTCGTGTTCGAGCTGGACCAGCGCCTCCTGGATCGGAACGCGACTGACGCCCAGGCCGACGGCGATCTCGTTGCGGTCGACGCGGTCGCCGCTGCGCAGCTTCCCCGTCAGCAGCAGATGCAGGACGTGCGCGACAACCTGGTCTTTCTCCTTGACCCCGTACTTCTTCGGCATCTGTTCTCGCGTCTCTTTCAACCACCGTCGGCCAGCCGGCCAGCGCTGTGAAGTTTCTCATGTCTTGGCGCGTGCTTCCAGATGTCGGGCCGATGAAGCCGGGGCAGACACGGGGGTGCCGGCGTGTCGGCTATCCCCGGCTGTCGCGCCACCTGCACAGCTCTGCGGCGGCGCTCAGGTCGTAGTCCGGGCCGTCGCAGCCCACGGTCAGCATCGTGACACCGTGCCCGACCAGCGCTTCGGCGTTGGCGACGAGCCCGCCGCCGCTGTCCACCGCGGCGGAGCGTTCGATCTCCGACGGGTCGCGGCCGACGTCGGCGCAGTGCCGGGCGAGCACGTCCGACTTCGCCGCGAAGTCGTCAGCGGAGGTGAAGCTGTGCCAGATCTCGGCGTGCTGGGCGACCAGGCGCAAGGTCTTACGCTCGCCGCCGCCACCGATCAGGATCGGGATGTCGCGGGTCGGCCGCGGGTTCAGCTTGGCCAGCCGGTCTTTGATCCGCGGCAGTGCGCCCGCCAGGTCGTCGAGGCGGCTGCCCGCCGTCCCGAACTCGTAGCCGTACTCGTCGTAGTCCTTTCGTTTCCAGCCGGAACCGATGCCCAGGATGAGGCGGCCGTCGCTGATGTGGTCGACGGTGCGGGCCATGTCGGCCAGCAGCTCCGGATTCCGGTACGAGTTGCACGTCACCAGCGCACCGATCTGGATGCGCGACGTCTGCTCGGCCCAGGCACCCAGCATCGTCCAGCATTCGAAGTGGGCCCCGTCGGGATCGCCGAACAGCGGGAAGAAGTGGTCCCAGTTGAACGCGACGTCGACACCGATGTCCTCGCAGCGGCGGACGGCGTCACGGATTTGGCCGTAGTGCGGGGCGTGCTGGGGCTGCAACTGCACGCCGATACGAACGGGGAGGAGGGGAGTCATACCACCCACCGTAAGCTCAGCGGGCGCCCCGCACCGCGCGCAGCAGGCCGATCAGCGCGCGCGGCTGGTCGCTCTGCACCGAGTGCCCGGAGTTGTCGACGACGTGGACGCCGCGGAAATGCCTTGCGCGCCTGCCGAGTTCGGCCGCGTCCTCGTCGCTGACGAAGCCCGACGATCCGCCGCGAATCAGCGTCACGGGCGCGGCCAGCGCATCGACGTCGTCCCACAGGCCGGCGAAGTCGGGGAACACCCGGATGGCGTCGTAGCGCCACGTCCAGTTGCCGTTGTCCAGCCGGCGCGAGTTGTGGAACACGCCGCGGCGCAGCGCCTTGGGCTCGCGGTGCGGCGCGGCCGCGATGGTCAGGTCCAGCATGGCCCGGAAGCTGGGGAACTCCCGTTCCCCGTGCATCAGGGCCACCGTGCCCTGCTGCTCCCTGGTCATCTCGGAATGACGTTGCAGCGCCGACGGAGTGACGTCGATCAGCACGAGTTCGTCGACGAGGTCGGGCGCCAGCGCCGCCACCCGCACCGCCGTCAGCCCGCCCAGCGACATGCCGACCACGAGCTCGGCCGTCGGCGCGTGCTCGCGCAGCATCGGCAGCAGGCTTTCCGCGTTGTTCCGGGGCGAGTAGTCGCCGTCCTCGCGCCACGCGGAATGACCGTGACCGGGCAGGTCGACGGCCAGCGCCGGCTCGCCGAGCCCGACGATCACGGTGTCCCAGGTGTGCGCGTTCTGCCCGCCGCCGTGCAGGAACACGATCCGCGGGGGAGTGGGGCCCCAGCGCAGCGCGCTGACCCTGTGGTCGCCGGCGCCCGAGTCGACCCGCTCCACCTCGGGCGGCGGCCCGGACACGCCGGCCTGCTCGGCGTTCTCGGACAGCAGGGAGAACTCGGACAGCGCGATCAGTTCGTCCTCGGACATCTCGGTCACGGTCTCTGACACTAGCCCCGCCGTCTGGAGGGGATAGCCGTGTAGCGGGGCCCGCGCCCGGCGTCGAGGAACGCGCTAGTCGGCGCCGATGATGAACTCTTCGAGCTGGCTGCGCGCCACGTCGTCGGGCAGCTGCTGCGGCGGGCTCTTCATCAGGTAGGCCGAGGCGGGGACCACCGGGCCGCCGATGCCGCGGTCCTTGGCGAGCTTGGCCGCCCGCACCGCGTCGATGATGACGCCCGCGGAGTTGGGCGAGTCCCACACCTCGAGCTTGTACTCGAGGTTCAGCGGCACGTCGCCGAAGGCACGGCCCTCCAGCCGCACGTAGGCCCACTTGCGGTCGTCCAGCCAGCTGACGTGATCCGACGGGCCGATGTGGACGTCCTTGGTGTTGAACTCGCGGTGCAGGTTGGAGGTCACGGCCTGGGTCTTGGAGATCTTCTTGGACTCCAGCCGCTCGCGCTCGAGCATGTTGAGGAAG
>Ga0207433_10005009_pt1 | contig 23959 bp, 28 predicted proteins | sample YelNatPaOPGAMG01_FD_187559 | JGI IMG/M metagenome (GOLD analysis project Ga0207433, IMG submission 187559) | Hot spring thermophilic microbial communities from Obsidian Pool, Yellowstone National Park, USA - OP-RAMG-01 (SPAdes) (version 3) | ecosystem: Environmental > Aquatic > Thermal springs... | reverse complement strand
TTTTGAACAATCAGGAAATAATTGGCTCGAACCGATGAGAGAAATGATTTTTGAAGCAAAACAAGCCAAAATTCTATTGTCGCAGGGCGACAATTATCAAATCCGGGAATTTCTAAAAAATGTCGGCTCGAACTTTATTTTGAAAGACAAAAAATTCAATTTTGCGCCTAAAATTGGCTGGCGAGCCCTCGCAGAGGGCGAGCCAGCAACCTCTTTTTCTGATTGGCGGAAGGGGTGGGATTCGAACCCACGAGGCACCAAAGGCGCCACGGCTCTCCAGGCCGTTCCGTTAGTCCACTCCGGCACCCTTCCTTTAAAAATTTTACTCTTTTTAAAATAATAAATTTGTGGTATATTTTATGTATACAGAAAAAATAAAATAGTTTCAATAAATTCGTCGCTAATTTTAATTTTTAAAACCGCTAAATTTTAAATTTTTATTATGGATTTAGGTTTAATTTTTATTATTTTAATTTTTTTATTTTCAGTGATTTTGCATGAAGTTGCTCATGGATATGCTGCAGACGCTATGGGAGATCCCACGCCCAGATTAGCAGGAAGGCTTAGTTTAAATCCACTTCGTCATTTAGATTTTTTTGGGTCTTTTCTTTTGCCTCTTTTTCTTATAATAAGTAGAGCTGGTTTTGTTTTTGGCTGGGCAAAGCCAGTTCCAATAAATCCTTATAATTTTAACGATCAAAAATATGGCAGGTTAAAGGTAGGGGTAGCTGGGGTTAGTGTTAATTTTCTTTTAGCATTTTTGTTTGGTCTTCCAATTAGGTTTTTGCCTCAAAACATTCTTTTTTTTAAGAACCTAACCACTTTTTTTGGATATATTGTTGCAGTAAATCTTGTTCTTGGTATTTTCAATCTTTTTCCTTTGCCTCCCTTTGATGGTTCTCATATAGTTACTAATTTTTTTCCTTCTTTTGAAAGAAAAATAATGGGAAATCCTGGTCTCCAGATTGTTTCAATGTTTCTTGCTGTATTCTTTTTGATGTTTATAGGATTTCCTTATATTATTCAGCCACTTTTTAAATTAATAACTGGTATATCAATTTTAGGTTTATAATTTAATATAATTTAATAAAAATATTCTATGTCTCAAATTGATGAAATAAAAGATAGGCTTGATATAGTTGAAGTTGTTTCTGAGTATTTGCAGCTTCAAAAAACAGGAGCAAATTACAGAGCTATATGCCCCTTTCATCCAGAAAAAAAGCCCTCTTTTTTTGTTTCACCATCAAAACAAATTTTTAAGTGTTTTGGGTGTGGTGTTTCTGGCAATGTTTTTAATTTTATAATGCAGATTGAAGGAGTTGATTTTAAAGAGGCCTTGCAAATTTTGGCAAGAAAAGCCGGGGTTGAATTAAAAAGAGAGCCAATAAAAGAAAGAACTCAAAAACAAAAACTTTATGATATTTGTGAATTGGCAACAAAATTTTTTGAAAAGCAACTTCAAGAGACTCAAAAAGGTAAAAAAGCAAAAGAGTATTTAAAAGATAGGGGAATAGACGAAGATTTAATAAAAGAATGGCGAATAGGTTATGCGCCAAATACATGGCGAGGGCTTTCTGATTTTTTAGTTGGAAAAGGTTTTAAAAGGGATGATGTTGTAGAGGCAGGACTTGCAATTGCCCAGGAGAAGAAAACTCCCTATGATAGATTTCGAGGAAGAATTATTTTTCCGATTTTTAATTTACAAGATATGCCAGTTGGTTTTGGCGGCAGGATATTTGAAAAAGAAAAAGAAGAAAAAGAAGTGGCAAAATATATTAATACGCCAAATACTCCGATATATGATAAAAGCAGAATTTTATACGGATTAAACAAAGCAAAAGTTGAGATAAGAAAGGAAGATAGTGTAATTTTAGTTGAGGGATACACAGATGTAATTTTAAGCCACAAGGCAGGAATAAAAAACATTGTTTCTTCTTCTGGGACAAGTTTAACTCCTTATCAATTAAAGATACTTTCTCGCTACACTAAAAATTTGGTTTTGGGTTTTGATATGGATGTGGCAGGGGAAAGTGCTACAAAAAGGGGAATTGATTTAGCTCAAATTTTTGGATTTGATATTAAAATAGTCTCTTTACCGGAAGGAAAAGATCCCGCAGATATTGTAAAAGAAGACATTAAAAAGTGGCAAGAAATTGTTAAATCTCCAATTTCTATAATAGATTTTTATTTTGAGAAAGCCTTCTTAAAATACGACAAAGAAACACTTGATGGCAAAAAAGAGATAACAAAAATTCTTTTACCATTTATTGCTAGAATCCAAAACAAAATTGAAGAAGCAGAGTGTATTTCTCGTTTAGCAAGAGAGTTGAAAATAAAAGAAGAAGCTTTATGGGAAGAATTATCCAAAGTAAAAAAACAACTTAAAAAAGAAAATTTTGAATATAACTTAGGAGATGTTTTAGAAGAGAAACTTTCTCAAAAAGAAGAAAAAGAAAGAAGAAGAAAAATAGAAGAAAGATTTTTAATGCTCCTTTTAAAGAATAAAGAAGCAGTTAAAGAAAAAAAACTTCCTTTTGTTTTTTCTTTTAAAGAAGGAAAAGAGCTTTTCGAGGTTATTTTAAAAAAGAAAAAAATTCCACCAAGTTTAAAAGATTTTGTAGATGAACTTGAATTTCAATTTGAGGTAGAAGAGTCAGAGAAGGGAAGCGTGAATCTTGAAAAAGAAATTGAATTTTGTATAAACTCTTTAGTAATGTTTGATAAAGAAAAGAAAATAAGAGAGATTGTAAAAAAGATTAAAGAGGCCGAAGAAAAAGGTGATAAAAACAAAGTAAAAAAACTTTTAGAAAAAATTAAAAAAATTCAGGCAAGTTAATATGAAAGTTAAAAACAAAAAAAAGAAAGAGCAAAAAAAGAGAAATACCAAAAGAGAAAAAACCAAAAAAAAGAAAAGTCCAAAAGGGACAAAAAAGAATTCTTTGGCAGAAAAGAAATCAGCAAAGAAAGCAGCGAAAAGAAAGACGGCAAAAAAGAAAATAAAAAAAGAAAAAAAGAAAACTACAAAGAAAAAAGCAAAAATTCAGACAAAAAAAAGAGGAAGACCCAAAAAACAGAAGACAAAAAAGCCAAAAGTAAAGAAAAAGACAACCAAAAGAAAAATTGCCAAGAAAACAAAAAAGACTTTAAAGAAAAAAACCAAAAGAAAATTAACCAAAAAGACCTCCAAAAGAAAGAGAAGAAAGAAAATAAAAAAAGATATTCTTCTTGAGCTTGAAAAAGAAAGAGAAAAAATAAAAGAGAATGCAAAAGAAGAACTTCTTGAAAGGGGAAAACCTCGAGGCTTTGTAACTTTTCAGGAAGTTTTAAAATTTTTTCCTGATGCCGAAGAAGATATTACCGGACTTGAAGAAATTTATCAATTTTTAGAAAACAAAGGAATCAAAATAAAAGAAGCACCAGAGCTTTTAAAAGAACCAGAAATAAGCGAAGAGGAGATAGTAGCAGGAGACATAGGAGAAATTGATGCTATTCAAAATTATCTTAAAGAAATTGGTAAGTATCCTTTATTAACTTTTAAAGAAGAAAAAGAATTAGCAAAAAGAGCAGCTCAAGGCGATAAGGCAGCTAAAAAGAAATTAATTCACTCAAATTTAAGGTTGGTTGTTTCTATTGCCAAAAAATATCTTGGAAGAACTCCTCATTTAACTTTGCTTGATTTAATCCAGGAGGGAAATTTTGGACTTTTTAAGGCAGTTGAGAAGTATGATTGGAGAAAAGGTTTTAGATTTTCAACTTATGCTACTTGGTGGATAAGACAATCGATTACAAGAGCAATCGCAGACCAGGCAAGAACAGTAAGATTGCCGGTCCACATTGTAGAGAGTCTTTCAAAATATAACCGTATAAAAAGAAGACTTCTTCAAGAACTTGGAAGAGAACCATTACCAGAAGAGATTGCGGTTGAGATGAAAGAAGATGTAGAAAAAGTGAGAAGCCTAGAACAGGTTGCTCAAGGAACAGTATCCTTGGATCAACCAATTGGAGGGGATGATAAAGAAAGCAAGCTTGAAGAGTTTATTGAAGATAAAAAAACTATTACTCCTGCAGGTTCTGCTAGTCTTTCAATTTTAAAAGAACAAATAAGTGAAATTTTGGAAGACTTAACCTCCAGAGAAAGAGAAATTTTAAAAATGCGATTTGGTCTTGAAGACGAAGTTCCTCACACTTTAGAAGAGGTTGGCAAGAAATTTAATATTACAAGAGAAAGAGTAAGACAGATTCAACAAAGAGCAATTGAAAAAATAAAAGAGCACGAGGAAGCAAAGAAGTTGAAAGAGTATTAAAAATCTTGATTTTTTTATTATTTAAGATATTCTATTTTTTGAAATATTCCGGGGTAGCTCAATGGTAGAGCGACTGGCTGTTAACCAGTGGGTTGGAGGTTCGAGTCCTCCCCCCGGAGCCAAACAAAAAAATCGCCTTTTTGGCGATTTTTTTGTTTGGCTCTTTAAAAAACCCGAGAGAATAATCTCTCGGGTTTTTTAGTTATTGTCCGAAAACATTATTCACACTTATTCTCTCCGTAAATATCTTCTTTTGTGATTTCGATTGTGTCTATTATCTTTTTAAGTTCTGTTGAGTAATCTGGCCCGTTGTTTTCATAACTAAAAAAAGCAATTACCCCGTTATCAAATCCATTTATTGATTGATACCTTCCCACTTCAAACATGATAATTTTTTTATTTATATCTGGCCCTTCTTTCATTTCGGGATTAGCTTTTCTCGTTGAAATAATCTTTAATTTACCATTTTGAATCTTTGTGCAGTAGTAAATATCACTTATAGCTGGGCCGAAACCATCTGGATTAAATAACATTGTCATTTCCGGACTGCCTTCTCTTGAAGAATCTTTTAAAACAAGAGTTCCACCAATTTTACCCGCTTTAATTTCTTCTGTTTCTTTAATGCTGTAAGTAGCTGGATATTTAAAAGAAAGCCCAAAAGATTCATTTGTATACGTTTTCCAATCTGCGGTTTGATTTTCAGTTTCTGTTGTCGCAGGAGTCGATTTAGGAGTTATTGTAGTTGCTGGTGTTACGATGGAAGTCGGCGTTATTTCAGCGGACCTTTCCATGTTTTGCTGCGATTGCCAATAATATATACTACCTCCAACAGCAAGAACTATTACAAATATTGCAATTAGTACCGGCCAGCTTGTTTTGGCTTTATTATTTACAAACATATTCTTTTGATATTTTTTAGTATTCGACCTTTTGTATATTATGTATATAATTTTAACTTTATACAAATTTTATTTTATTAAAAATTATAAAGCAAATGGAAAAATAAAGCAAATGGAAAAATAAAGCAAATGGAAAAGATCCGGCTTTATCTATTAATAGTTGAAAGATTAGATTAAATCTCTGTTTTTTTTCTTATTCTTTTCAATTAACTAACTTGAGCGTGTTTAATAGAAAGATAAATATCTATCAAATTGTTGGATAGAAAACCTCGCTTTTTTGGAATTTTTTGGTAGAATAATAAATAAAAAAAGAAAATTTCATTATATTTCTGTTAATTTTCTTTTTTTGTGTTTTTTATAGTGAAAGAGTTAACAAAATGTTTTTTAAAGTTACTTTATGAGTTGATTTTTCTAAATTTGTGAATTTATGAATAATAAGTCAATTGTTAAAACTTTTATGGTTTTTTCAAAAAAATTTAAAAAAATTAAAAGAAGCTTTACCATTCTTGAGCTTTTGATAGTAATTGCTATTATTGCTATTTTGTCTAGTGTTGTTTTGGTTAATTTAAGATCTGTCCGAAATAAAGCTAAAGATACGGCGATTATAGACACTATGCGCCAGTTAAATATTCAAGCTTAGTTTATTTTTGAAAGAGATGGAAATTATAACAAGTTTTGTTGTTTTGAAGAGCTTTTTGATTGTGACAAAGACGTTATAAGGCTTTGTAAGAAAATTGCATCGTTAGGAGGGAAGAGCCCATATAGCGAAACAGAAGAATTCGGCCCAGGAATTTCAGTGGAAGAATTGTCTCCTCCGATGGATGGTCTTAAATATGTTTACTGGGGAGAGGTTATATTGAATTCCGGTAAAATTTTTTGCATAGATTATAAACTTAGCGCTGTTCAATTTAACGACAGCACCCCACGTTGTCATGATTGGACGCCGATTCATTGTGAATAACGTGAATAAAATTTTATAATAAAATAAACAAACTCTCCAAAAAATAAACGAACCCCCAAAAAAATAAACGAACCCCCCAAAAACTTTCAATGTTATTTACAGCCCAAAATAAAAATAAATAATATTGTTTTAACGAACCAAATTTATTTCGTTTTTATCATAAGATAAATTTAGTAGAATAATTTTAAATTATATCGATATTATCGCTTTACTCTAGAATACTGTGCTTTGAAAAACCTACTCCAAAAGATTGCTTAACTTGTTTTTTTGCTTTGTATTATATAATATCTATTCAAGGTCGAAAATTAAATATTATTCAATAATATTATGTTAAATAATTTAGCAAAAACCAGATGGATAGCGTTATTAAGTCTTGGGGGGTTATTGTTTGGTATAATAGGAGGAATTGTTTGGTGGCAGAATTATAAGCAGAAACAGAATCAACCGCCAGAAGAAATAGCAACGCAAACTTTTGATATGACAAAAGTTGAACAAAGCAGTTGTAATCCTTGTAGTGGAGACTGCAGGGAAGCATCTCCTGAAGTGGTAGAACAGGTAACAAATTTTTATAAAGCATTAAAAAACAACGACGCTAAATCAGCAATAGCCATTATAAGCGCCGACGAAGAGTCATATATTCCTTCTTATCTTTTTCCCCTATGTTCTTCACTTCACGAGTTTATAGCATTTAAACCTGTTAATGGTGGCATTGTTGTTTTTACTTTTCAAGGCAACGGTCCTCCTTCTGTTCCTAATAAGAATTATTTTTTTGGATATATTTGGGTTTCAGGAGAAAAAATTTTGCTTTATGAAAAGGTTATTAAACATTATTTTGATGGAGAATTAGGAGAAAAATATGTTAATTTTTTAAATACGAACGACACAGACCATGCTGTTGAAATTCTAAATTTACTGGAAAGTAAAACAAAAAAGGGAATCGAAACCGGTTTTTTTGAAAATCCAGCGGTTCAGAAAGAATACGAAGAATTTATATCAGGTCTCGGCTTAGATTAGCAAATTTAATCATGTATTATTTCAGTTTTCCAAAAGCGATGGTTCCAAACGCAACTGACGAGAGAGGATTTTTTATATTAAATTTTTCACCGTGAAGGTTTTTTGGTAGAATAATTTAAAATTATTGTTATAATAAAATAAAATTTTAATTAAAGGTCGTTTTTTCTAAGGGGTTTATTTAAATAAAAATATGAATGGGGAACAAGACCCTTATAACCAAGATGATAAGAATTTTTCCCAAGGACCATTTCAACAACCTCAACAATTTCAGCAGCCACAGCAAACTCAGTTTTCTCAGGGCTCAAAACCCTTACAAGAGCCCATCGGTAATCAACAGTCACCACAGCAACCATATCAGCAACAGCCACCATATCAGCAAATTCCTCAGCAATATTATTATCCCCAACAGCAGCCACACCAGGGTAAAAAAAACAATTATTTATTGGTTGTTGGAATAATTGTGGGAATATTAATTTTGGTTGGAGGTTTATTTTTCTTAATAAATGCCAGAAAGGAGAAAATTTATGATATAGGAGAAGAAGTGCCCATAAAGGGAAGAGTAATAAAAGTTGTAAGCGTAGAAAAAGATTGGCAGACTTCTCTTGACGTGGACAAGCCAAGAGAGGGGAAAAAGTATGTAGTAGCTAAAGTTACTATTGAAAATGCAACCAAGGAGACAATAAAATATTCAGAGACAAACGATTTTGATATGGAAGATGCTAATGGTAATATTGTTGATTTTCCAGCTTTAGGCGGATATGGACTTGACCGTTTAGGAGAAGGTTCTTTGAGGCCCGGCGCTAAAGTGACAAAAGATATTATTTTTGAACTAGATGCTGATGCTATTGATGAGGTATATTTAGTTTATTATCCAAACTATACAAAAAACAAGAAAGAGTATATTAGGATAAGACTACAATCTGAGGAAAGTGAGGATTAATTAAAAATTAGAGGTCATAGCATATTAAGATCTGAAAGTGAAAAAAACTCCGTCGACATATTAAAATTAAATTAAAAAATTAATAATGTCTGCTTTTAAAGAGAAGGTTTTTTGTATTGTCTCCCGTATTCCTGAAGGAAGATTTTTTTCTTATAAAAAAGTAGCAGAAATGGCAGGCAAAAAAAGAGCAGCAAGAGCGGTAGGAAATATTTTAGCAAAAAGTAAAAATAAAAATATTCCTTGCCACAGAGTAATAAAAAGCAACAATTTTGTTGGAAAATATTTTGGCAAAGAAAGCTTAAGTTATCTTAAGCTAGCCTTGCTTTTAAAAGAAGGGGTGATTGGAGTAATTCCGACCGATACCATTTATGGAATTTGTACTTCAGCTTTAAAAGAAAATTCAGTAAAAGAAATATATAAATTAAGAAAAAGAAATCCCCAAAAACCAATGATAATCTTGATTTCAGAAATTGAAGACTTAAATATTTTTGGAGCAAAACCGACAAAAAAAGAAATTGAGTTTTTAAATAAAATTTGGCCAGGAAGAGTAAGTGTGGTTTTTAAAATAAAAGATAAAAGTAAGAAAGAAAAATTTAAATATCTTATAGGTAAAGGAGATTCTCTTGCTTTTAGGGTGCCCCAAAACAATCTTTTAAGAAAAATTTTAAATATTTCAGGACCCCTTGTTGCGCCAAGTGCTAATTATGAAGGCAAAGAACCTGCAAAAAATATTCAGGAGGCAAAAAGATATTTTAAAGATAGGGTAGTTTATTTTGATAAGGGCACCCTAAAAGGGAAACCTTCAACTTTAATTTTTTTTGAGAAAGGAAAAGTAAAAATTTTAAGAGAAGGAGCAGATTTTAAGAAAGTTTTAAGGCTTATTTAATTTTTTAAATATTATTTTTTCAATTTTTTCTCTTCGAAGATAGAGAAAAAAAGAAACTAAACAAATCAAACCAAATAAAAAGAGGGTAATATTTCTATTTTCTGGCGAAATTAAACCACTACCAATTAAGTTTAATATTAAAAAACCAGGGAGCCTACCAATAAAAGAGATAAAAAGAAAATCTCGAGTTTTGATTTTCGAAAGGCCCGCCAAAAAACAAAGAGCATCGTCGGGAAAAGCAGGTAAAAGATACATCAAAAATAAAGGGAAAAGGCCATATTTTAAAACTTTTTTGTCAAATTTTTTTATGGTTTCTTTTTTCACCATTTTTTCAACAAAAGGACGGCCAAATTTTCTTGCAACAAAAAAAGCCAAAAAGGATCCCAAAAGAATTCCTATCATACAATAAATAGTTCCAAAAAATGGCCCAAAGATATAACCACTTACAATCCCTATTATTTGCCCTGGAATTGGTGCTGTTATAACCTGAAGAATTACAAGCAATATTAAAACAAGAGGAGAAAGAAAATTAAATTTCAATATTAAACTTCTTAGGGTTTGTGGATTTTTAAAAATAGATTCTGTTTTCTTTGAGAAAAATAATATAAAAAGCAAGATTAATATTAAAATTAACAAAAACAAAATTAAATAAACAATTTTTTGTTTCTTTTTTGGTATTTTTTTAGCCATGAGCAATAGCAATACCCCAAACCTCTTTTGCGCCAGCCTTTTTTAATGTTTTTGCAGCTTCCTCAAGAGTTGAGAGGGTTGTTGCGACATCATCAATTAATATAATTTTTTTATTCAAAATCAATTTTAATTTATTTTTGTTTACTAAAAAAGAATTTTCTATGTTTTTTATTCTTGCTTCTTTTTGAAGTCCAACTTGGGGCTTTGTTGGTTTTATTTTAAAAAGAAGGTCGTTTTTTATTGGAATTTTAATTAGGGGCGAAAGTTCTTTTGCAATTTCTTCTGATTGATTAAAGCCTCGCCAACAAAGACGTCGTTTATGAAGGGGGACAGGGATTAATATAAATCCATCCGGATTTTTAAAAAATTCAATTTCTGGGTTTTCTTTTAAAAATTTAAACATTAAAAGAGCTAATGTTTTTGCGATTTCTTTTACAAAACTATATTTTAAATTATCAATTAATTTTTTAACTATTTCTTGGTTATAAGGGGTGGCCGAGACAAATCCTTTAAGGGCTTTTTTGTGGTTTTTGCAGATTAGTCCGTTAAATGAACGCAAACCACAGTAAGGACAATAAGGACTTTGAAAAATCTCTATTTTTGAAAAACAATCTGCGCAAAGATAAACTTTTTCTTTTTTGCAGGAAAGACAAAATTTAGGATAGAAAATATCAAGCAAAGGTTCTAAATCCATTTTTTCTTTTTTAGAAAAACAAGAATTATTATTGAAAGCACAGCCATTATTCCAATTATTATCCAAAAGTCATAATATTTAATGTCAGTAAAAGGAAGATAAGAAGTATTCATTCCGTAGATGGTCGCAAGAAGAGTAAGCGGGGAAAGGATTACCCAAAATATAGTAAGAATTTTTATTATTTCATTTGTTTTTATTGAAAGGAGGTTTGCATTTGTTTCTTCAAGTTCGTTTAGGGTTCTGTGGTGAGTTTCCAAAACTTCTTTTATTGTTAAAAAGCAATTCACAAGCTCATTAAAATAGGGCTCAAAATGTTCACCAAAGAAATTTTTAGATTCCTCCTTGAGCTTTTCAAAAACCGGAAGTTGGGGCTGAATTATTCTTTTAAAATTAATAAGGTCATATTTTAAAGTAGATATTTCTTCGATAACTTCTTTTTGCCTTTGTTCTTTAAAAATTTCTTTTTCAATTGAATCTATTTTTTCTGAGATATGGTCTAGTTTTGGAAAGGAATTTCGCAAAAGTTCGTATAAAAGGCGATACAAAACCTCTCCGACTCCTTCGTCAGTAAATTCTTTTCTTTCTTTTTCATAAAGAATTAATTTTGTAAAGAAAGATTGCAAAGGAGCAATATTATTATAGCGGATGGTTATTAAAGTATTTTTTGTCACAATAATATCTATTTCTCTTGATTTTGTTTCTTTTGTTTTTTCATCAAAGAAGGGATAATGCAAAACTAAAAAAAGATAGTCTTTATAATTTTCAAATCTTGGATGGTGAATAGGCGGGAGAATACTTTTTAAGATAAAAGGATGGAAATCAAAATTTTCTTTTAAGAAAGACAAATCATTTTCTGTTGGGGTCATTATATCTATCCAAGTAACTTTTTCAGAAGAAACTTTTTTTCTCATATTTTTTCTTTATTTTACAACTAAAAATTTTTATTGGCAAATTTTTTGGCAAAAATTTATTTTGGTTTTTTCCAGCTTAAAAAATTACACTCTGGATACCGCGAGCATCCATAAAATTTTTTGCCATTTTTTGTTTTTAATGATCTGATTTCTCCTTTTTTACATTTGGGGCAGATAATTCCTGTTGATTCAAAGAGCGGTTTTGTGTAGTTGCATTTTGGGAAGTTTGAACAAGCATAAAACCTTCCAAACTTACCCCATTTTAAAAGTAAAGGCGCGCCACATTCAGGGCAAATTTCGTTAGTTTCTTTGTTAAGGTTCCACTTTTTAACTTCTTTTTCTTTTATTTTTAGTTCTTTTTCAAAGGGGAAATAGAATTCCTTTAATGGTTTTTGCCAACTTATTTTGCCAATGGCAATTTCGTCAAGTTCCTTTTCCATTTTTGCTGTAAATTGAATATCCACTATTTCAGGGAAATGAGTAGTTAAAAGATCATTTACAATTATTCCAATTTCAGTCGGTTTTAATTTTTTGTTTTCATCTTTTTCAACATAGCCTCTTTCTTGAATTGTGGAGATAATTGGAGCATAAGTTGAAGGTCGTCCAATCCCATATTTTTCAAGGGTTTTAACAAGAGTTGCTTCAGAATATCTTGAGGGCGGCTTTGTAAAATGTTGATAAGGAGTAATTTTTTTAAGCTTTAATGGTTCTTTTTCTTTTAAATCAGGGAGTATTTTTTCTTTTATTGAAAGTGGGTAAACCTTCATAAATCCCTCAAATTCAATTGTTTTTCCCTCAGCAAGAAAAGAATAATTTACATTTTTTTCTTTTATTGCTTCAATTTCTACTTTTGTTGAATTAATTCTTGCTTGAGCCATTTGGGTGGCAATAAATCTTCTCCAAATTAAATCATATATTTTTTCTTCGCTTTTTTCTTTAAAAATGATCTTACCGCCGTAACTTTTTGGAATTAATTCTGGATTTGTGGGCCTTATTGCTTCATGGGCTTCTTGGGCTGTTTTTGATTTTGTTTTGTATTTTCTATAAAATCCTGCCCAATAATTTTTCCCAAATTTTTCTTCTATAACTTTTTTTGCTAAAAATAGACTTTTTTCAGATAAATTAAACGAGTCAGTTCGATGGTAAGTTATAAAACCTTTCTCATAAAGATTTTGAGCAACCCTCATCGTAAATTTTGTTGAATATCCAAGTTTTTTTCCTGCCTCTTGTTGCAAAAGAGAGGTTGTAAAGGGGGGAGGAGGATTGTAAATATTTTTTATTTTCTCTATTTTTGCCACTTGATAATCCGCGCTTTTTAAATCTTCTATAATTTTTTCTGCTTCTTCTTTTGTTTTTATTTCAAGCCTATCAATTACTTTGTTGGCCTTTTTGTAAAGTATGGCTTCAAACTCAACTTTCTTTTTATCTATTTTGCTAAACAAAGCAACAATAGTCCAATATTCTTGAGGTTTAAATTCTTCGATTTCTTTTTCTCTTTCGCAAATTAATCTTACAGCGACTGACTGGACCCTTCCTGCAGAGAGTCCTCTTTTTACTTTTTTCCACAAAAAAGGAGAAAGCTTATAACCAACAAGTCTATCTAAGATTCTTCTTGCTTGCTGAGCATTAACCAGGTTGATATCAATATCTCTTGGGTTTTTAAGCGCCTCTTTTATAGCTTCTTTTGTGATTTCATGAAAGACAATTCTTTCTATTTTCGGATTTCGAATTTTGGATTTCGGATTTTTCAAGCCAAGGGCGTGAACAAGGTGCCAAGCAATTGCTTCTCCTTCTCGATCTTCATCGGTTGCAAGTATTGTTTTTTCTGCTTTTGAAAGATACTTTTTCAATTCCTGAACCCTTTTTTTTGCTTTTGGCAGGATAATATAATTTGGTTTAAAATTGTTTTCTATTTCCACTCCTAATTTGTTTTCCGGCAGGTCTCTTATATGGCCATAAGAAGATTGAACAATAAAACCACTATCCAAAAATTTCTGAATTGTTTTTGCCTTTGTTGGTGATTCTACAATTACTAATTTCATATTTCGCTTAGGAATTAATTTTTAAAATATGCATTATTTTTATTTTTAAATTTTTTAATTTACCTATTAATATAATACTTTTCGCCGGTTTTTTTAATCTTTCCCTCTATTTCAAGAAAAACCAATAAAGAATTTACAGTACTTGCTGGCATTTTTGTTTCTTTGATAATTTTTTCAATTGTCTTTGGTTCTTGTTTTAAAACATCAAGAATAATATTTTCTTCTTTTGTTTTGCCTTTTATTTCTTTTTCTAATTTTATTCCCCCCTCAAGATTAAATAAAGAAAGAATATCGTTTGCTGAAGTTACAAGATGAGCCCCTTCTTTTATTAGTTTGTTGCATCCAGCTGAGGTTTTTGAATAAATTGGACCAGGAATAGCAAAAATTTCTCTCCCTTCTTCAAGGGCAAGATTAGCAGTAATTAAAGCGCCACTTTTTTCTTTTGCTTCGATCACCAAAATTCCTTTGCTCATCCCAGCGATAATTCTATTTCTTAAAGGAAAATTATAGGGAAGGGGAGGAGTGTTAAGAGGAAATTCCGAAATAATGGCTCCATTTTTTTCTATTTTTTGGACTAAATTTTTGTTTTCCAGAGGAAAAACAATATCAAGACCGCTGCCCACAATTGCGATTGTTCTTTTTCCTTTTTCAATAGCAATTTTGTGAGAAAGGGTATCAATGCCGCGAGCCAAGCCTGAAACAATTGTAAAACCAAAATTTGCTAAATCTCCAACAATATCAGATGTTACTATTTTCCCGTAATCAGAAGGCCATCTTGTTCCAACGCAGGAAAGATAATTTTCTTGAGGGTAAATTTCTCCTTTTACATAAAGTAAAATTGGCGGATTTGCAATTTCTTTGAGCAATGGGGGATATTCTTTTTCGTCTTTTGTAATAACTTTTATATTTTCTCTTTCAAGTTTTTTCCATTCGTTTTCTATATCGATTTTTTGTCTTCTTTTCAAAAATTCTTCAATAGTTTTTTCTTTAAAGCCAAGATTTTTTAAATCTTCTTTTTTTGCTTTGTAAGCATCTTTTGGAATAGAGTAGTATTTAAATAATTTTAAAATTGCTTCCTGGTTTGAAAAAAAAGCAAGATTTATTGCATTTAAAATCTTTTTTTGCTCTAAATCCATAGTTTTTTTTGCGGGGTAAAGATTATATGCGTATTTTTAATAATAATTTTTTTAAAAAAAATAGCAAGAAAATATTATAAAAAAGCAATTATCAATTATCTTTAAAAAAATCATCCAATAAAAAATTATTTATATTTTTATTAAATTTTTGATTCCAATGTTATATATAATATTGACAATTGGGGGGGGGGGGGGGGTTGTTAAAATACTTGAAATAAAAATGTTTTTAAAAAAATAAACAAAAATAAACAAAGGTCGAACCCAAATAAAAGATAAAAGGAAAAAATATGAATTTAAAAAAGACATTTTTGGCATTTGTTTGTATATTAACTGTAATCCTGTTGGCTATATCTCTTTTTAACTTTTCAATAGCTGATGATGGTTGGACACGAGTAGCAAGTGGCGGTTTTGGAGATAGTAATAATAAGATAGTTACTTCTTCGGCGGTTTACAATTCAGCACTCTATGTGGGGACGAGAAATTTAACTGATGGCGGAGAAGTTTGGAGATATAATGGAGCGGGGTGGACTCAAGTAAATGAAAGTGGTTTTGGCAATAAAGACAATATTGAGATTGCTTCGTTAGTATCCTTTAATGGTAAGCTCTACGCCGCTACTGAAAATCAGGCCGAGGAAGGAGGTGGAGCTGAAGTTTGGGAGTATGACGGGACAAACTGGATACAAGTTGATGAGGGAAATTTTAAAGGAGAAAATATGATGCTAAGAATTGACGCTATGATTGTTTTTGACGATAAGCTTTATGTTGGAGCAAATTACGGAGGAGAGACGGGAAGTATAGGTGCTCAAATTTGGACATATGATGGTTCTGCATGGGAAAGAATAATGGAAGGGGGGTTTGGATCTGAACATACACGATTGCTTAGTTTTGCTATCTACAATAGTAAGTTATATGTCGGAACACAGAGCACATTAAACTCAGCTCAGGTTTGGCGATACGATGGAGGTACAAATTGGACGCAAGTGAATAAGGACGGATTCGAAGACGATGTAGATAAAGTTTATAGTCTTGAAGTTTACAACGGTAAACTTTATGCAGGCGTTCGTGACAATGGTATTGCTGATGCGGGTGGATATCTTTGGGAATATAGTGGTAGTGGAGATGTTTGGGTTAAAAAATCTTCAAGAATAGATTCTGCGCTTTATGATATGGTACTTATTGTTTATGGGCAGAATCTTTATATAGCAACAGATAACGCTTTGTATGGTTCCAGGGTTTACTTGTATAATGGCACTAATATAAGTCCGATAAGCGAATATAATTTTAGTACAGGGAAAAATGCTGCAATTTTTACTGCTGCAACCTATCAACGACCGGGGGGTTCTCAAATGCTTTATGTAGGAACTGGAAATGATGACGGGGCTGAAGTGTGGGCTTATTATCCGCCCTCGACTTCAACCCCAACTTCAACCCCAGCTTCAACCCCAACTCCAACCCCATCAATTAGGAATCTTCCTAGAACTGGTCAGAATGACTGGTAGACAGCTGAGATTAATTGTATTTACAAAAGCCCGAATTTCCTCGGGCTTTTGTAATTTATATAGATAATTTTTAAAAATTTTTATATATTAATATAAATAAAATACTTAAAGAAAATAATGCTACCAAAGAGAAAATTAGATGGAGTTTATACATCAGAAGAGTTTAATATTTATTTTGGAGGAGCTTTTGATTTAAAAAAAGAAAAAAGCGTTGATTTTAAAATCAATTCGAAAAGCATCCCTCAAAAGTCAGAACAGAAAAATTATCCCAAAGTAAAATTTTTAATTTTTATTTTTCTCTGGATTATTTTGGTAGGGTTAATAATTTCTTTTAATTATTTTTCTATTAAAAAACCGCAAGAAAGAATTTACTCTGTCCCGTTTAATCAAAAAACAACAACCGCAAGAAAAGATTTCCGGCCAGAACAATCAGAAAAAAAAGAAGAAAAAAATGTGCAACAAAATAATTTCATTAATAGAGAAGAAGTAAATATTAAAAATTTCGGTTTAAAAATAGAAAAAATTGGAATAGTTGTACCTATCGTTCCTCAAGTAGATGGGAATCAAGAAAATATTTATAACAACGCGCTTAAAAAAGGCGTGGCTCATTTAAAAGATAGTGCTTTTCCTGGAGACAGAGGTAATATTTTTATTTTTGGGCATTCAAGCAGCACTATCCGAAGTCCTTATTCAAAAATATTTGCAAGATTATCAAATTTAACAAATGGAGATAAAATTGTAGTTTTTTACAAAAACAAAGAATATATTTACTATGTTTTTGAAAAAAAAGTTGTAGAAGCAAACGATGTAAGTGTTGCAATGCCTACAGAAAAAGAGCAGCTTACTTTAATGACTTGTTGGCCCATCGGTACAGACAAAAAAAGACTAATTATTAAAGCTGCTCCTTGATTATAGAATGTTTCAAATAGCAAGAAAAAAAGAGGCCCGAAAAGCCTCTTAGCAAGGTGCGATAGGGGAAGAAATTGTGATCTCAATTCTAGCATTCTTTAGCTCTCTTTCTATTTTTCTTTTTTGCGTCAATGTTGCTGCAAAAAAAATTACTTTCCTTCCGTTATCTGGTGGATCAAATATTTTTACCATTTCTGGCGCAATTATTAATTTGATTATTTGTTCTACTTCTTTGAACCTTTCTTTATCTTCTTTTGTGTGAAAAACAATTCGATAGATTTTGGTTTCTGGCATTTTTCCTCCTTGCTTATTATAAGCCCCATCGTTCCCAACAACTCGGATCATTTTTTACTCTTTCTCTTTTGACTTCTTTTGGTAAATTCAAGTTTTCAGGATTTATAGGAAGAGCAATAAGGACTTCCTCTTCCTCTTTTTTTATTATTTTAATACATCCTTCGTTTAAATCCTTAATTATTCTCGCTACGACTGGGTTGTCTAAAATTTTTGTTTCTGTTTTTACCAGCCATTCTATTTGTATCATTTCACTCCCTCCTTTCTTTTTTTAATGTGCTTTTAATATTTGGTCGGGGTAGGGCAGAGCGTGAAAGTCGGCGAGAAAGGGGGTGGCCTTTTCGCTAACCTTCGGGGGATTACCCTTTTTCGCTCTGCACGCTACCCCGGCGATACCTCCTAAATTAAAAAACCTTCCCGGTTAGAACGGGAAGGTTGAACTCTAAATTAATTTAATTAAAAGTTCAACCTTCCCGTTCTAACAATAGGAAGGACAATTGAAATTAAGGGCAGTATTCTGGTATTTTTGATTTTTATCATAATAATAATTTATTTAATAATTATAATATTTATTTAAAAATAATTGTCAAGTAGGGTTGACTTTTTATTTGAAAAATAATATAAAAATATAGAACCCCCTACGGGGGATTTTTAAACTCAAAAAAATGGCAAAAAATCCAATTAAAATTTTCAAAAAAATTCCTGAATTTTTCAAAGAGGTTAAGACAGAGATGAAAAAAGTAACCTGGCCAACAAGGAATGAAACTTTTAATAAGACTTTAATTGTGATTGTAATATTTATAGTGGCAGCAGTAATTCTTGGAGGACTTGATGCAATATTTACTTGGATTATGAGGACTTTTGTAATTAAATATTAAAATATTAAATTATAATAAAGCCTATGCCAAAACAACAAATACAACAAGGAAGAAATTGGTATGCTATTCATACTTATTCTGGCTATGAGGAGGCTGTTGCTCAAAATTTGCTTCAGCGCATTGAGTCTTTAGATATGAAAGATAAGATTTTTAATGTAATTGTTCCAAAAGAAAAAAAGATAAAGATAAAAGGTGGAAAAAGATATGTAGTTGAGGAGAAAATTTACCCAGGCTATGTTTTGGTTGATATGATAGTAACCGATGATTCATGGTATGTAGTAAGAAACACTCCTCGAGTTACGGGATTTATTGGCGCTGGCACAACCCCCATTCCAATTAAAAAAGAAGAAGTTGAAGAATTGATGAAGAGGATGAACCAGGAAGAGCCAGAACATATTATTGATCTTCAGAAAGGCGATCTTGTTAAAATAATAGACGGTCCATTTAAAGATTTTGAAGGAAAAGTAGCAGAAGTTGATCAAGAAAAAGGAAGAGTGAAAGTGTTAGTAAATATGTTTGACAGAGATACCCCTGTTGATTTAGATTATTTACAAATAAAAAAGATATAATTTTTTAAGAATTAACCAAATTAAATTCCAAAATCATATGAAAAAAATAATAGCCACAGTAAAACTTCAAATTGAAGCAGGAAAGGCGAATCCAGCTCCACCAGTTGGTCCTGCATTAGGACAGCATGGAATTAATATTGCTGATTTTTGCCAAAAGTTTAATGCCGCAACTCAAGATAAGGGAGGCGATTTGATTCCCGTGGAAATTACAATATATGAAGACAGAACTTTCGATTTTAAACTAAAAACTCCTCCGGCTGCTTATCTTCTCAAAAAAGCCGCTGGAATTGAAAAAGGATCTGGAGAACCTCAAAAAAAGAAGGTGGGCAAAATAACAAAAACACAATTAGAAGAAATCGCAAGAAAAAAAATGGAAGATTTAAATACTGACGATATTGAAAAGGCAAAAAAGATTATAGCAGGCACAGCAAAAAGTTTAGGAATTGAAATAGAGTAATTAAATTCCTTTTATATTAATGGTTTATGCGCCCACCAAAAGATGAATATTATTTAAATATTGCTAAAGAAGTTTCTTTACGTTCAACTTGTTTTAGAAGGAAAATAGGAGCTATTATAGTAAGAGATGATGTTATTGTTGCTACGGGGTATGTTGGTGCGCCAAGAAAAACAAAAGATTGTTTTGAAAGAGGAAATTGTTTTCGGAACGAATATCAAATACCTCATGGTCAAAGATACGAACTTTGTCGTTCAGTTCATGCAGAGCAAAACGCGATAATTAATGCCGCCAGAGCCGGTGTTTCTCTATTGGGAGGGGATATTTTTATTTATGGCGAAGACGAAAAAGGAAAGACAATAGATGCCTTTCCTTGTTTTATTTGCAAAAAAATGATAATTAATGCTGGTTTAAATCGCGTTGTTTGTTCAACAAAAGAAGGTGGAGGAATTAAGGTTTTTTTTGTGAAAGATTGGGTTAAAGAGTGGCAAAAAAGAGATATTTTAGACGATAAACATCAATATGGGGGGTCAGGAAATAAAATAAAAAGATGAAAAAGAATAATTACCCTGGTAAATTTATTGTTTTTGAGGGACTTGATGGTTCTGGTCAGACAACTCAAGCAAATCTATTAAAAAAATTTTTAGAAAAAAGAGGGTTTAAGGTTTTATTAACAAAAGAACCAACAAAAGATAATGAGTTTGGTAAAAGAGTTGATAGAATTTTGCAATATAAAGAAAGATCATCACCACTTGAACTTCAAAAGCTTTTTATAAAGGATAGAGACTGGCATCTTAAAAATGTTATTGAACCAGCGCTAAAAGAAGGGAAAATTGTTATTTCTGATAGATATTTTTTTTCGACATTTGCTTTTGGGGGAATAGATGTTGATATGGAAAAGTTAATTAAAATGAATGATAATTTTTTAATGCCCGATATTTCAATTTTCTTAGACGTGAAACCAAAAACTTGTATTTCAAGAATAGAGGGTCGTTCCCAAAAAACTGGTGAAAGAAAAACAATTTTTGAAAAGGAAAAATTATTAGAAAAAGTTTATAAAAATTATTTGGTTCTTTTAAAAAAGTTTCCATTAGTAAGAATAAATGGTCAAAGAAGTATAGAAGATGTACATAAAGAAATAAAAGAAATTGTCATAAAGAAAATTAAATAAAAAGAAAGGAGGAATGACAAGATGGAGATTACTTTTATTGAAGCGAGGGATCTTCCAGATGCGTGGTTTCAGTGTGTGTATAATATTTTTGAAAAGGGGAGGAGGTACAAAGTAGAAAGAGGAAGCTTTAAAGGAAGTTGGCGGTTGGAATATGATTTTGTTGTAATAAAAATAAAATATCCCGAGACAAGGCCTCTTATTCCAGATATGCCACCGGGGATTGGCCTTCCGCCGCCAACAGATATGAATTATGTTAATGAGTACCTTGAAAAACTTTGTTCCGCTTATTCAAAAGCAGAAAATGAAGATTATACATACGGAATGTACCTTGAACCTCAGATTCAAGAAGTTATTCGGATGTATAAGGAAGAAGGGTTTGGTACCAACCAGGCTTGTGTGGCAGTGTGCGATTCTCAATCTATATATTTAGAAGATCCGCCCTGCTTGCGTCAGATAGACACTCGTATCTATCTCGAAGAACGCAAACTTCATTTTATAGTTTATTTTCGTTCCTGGGATCTTTGGGCAGGTTTTCCGACAAACCTTGCCGGCATTCAACTTCTTAAAGAATATATGGCAGACGAAATAGGAGTTGAGCCCGGGGAGACAATTGCCCTTTCAAAAGGACTGCATCTTTATGATTATGCTTGGGAGTTGGCAAGAATTAGAACAATGCCGAGAGGGAGGTAGTCAATGGAATCAGAAAAAGAAGTTTTAGGTATTTTAAGAGAAATGCTTTCTAAAATTGAGGTTATAGAAACCCTATTAAAAAAACTATCTTTTACTTCGAATGATGGTTGCGAGATAGAAAAAAAGCTTCGTCCTTATTTCGAGAACTTTAAAGCTCGACTTGAGGTTTTTTATTACGACAGGGTTCCTTAGGCTGGTAATTACAGGCTGGTAATTACCAGCCTTTTTTGTTAAAATTATAAAATGCATAATTTAATTTTATGAAACACGTTCCCATAATTGGTCTTGAGATTCATACAGAGCTAAAAACAGCAACAAAGATGTTTTGTTCTTGCAAGAACGATCCCAAAGAAACGCGGCCAAATATTAATATTTGCCCTATTTGTATGGGGCATCCTGGCACGCTACCAGTAATTAATAAAAATGCAGTTGAGTTGGTTATCAAAACTGGTTTAGCTTTAAACTGCAAAATTAACAAAGAAACTTATTTTGAAAGAAAAAATTATTTTTATCCAGACTTGCCAAAAGGATATCAGATTTCTCAATACCAATTGCCTTTATGCAAAGATGGCTATTTAGACATTCCTGCCAAATCATATTTAGAGGCGGGTAAATTAAAGAGGATTAGAATTAACAGGATTCATCTTGAAGAAGATACAGGAAAGTTAATTCACCCTGAGGGGACTGATTATTCTTTAATTGATTTTAATCGAGCTGGCGTTCCTTTAATGGAGCTTGTTACTGAGCCGGATATTAGGTCAGCAAAAGAAGCAGGTAATTTTGCAAGAGAGCTGCAGTTAATTTTACGACACCTTAATGTTTCAAATGCTGATATGGAAAAGGGACAAATGAGGATTGAAGTTAATATAAGCCTCTCGAATGAGCCTCGAATGAGAACGAATGAATCTCGAATACCGAATGAATCTCGAATAGTATTAAAAGATGAAAGTTATAAATTAATGGGATTATTATTTGAAATACATAAAAAGCTTGGGCCTATTTATAAGGAAAAAAATTACCAAGACTCAATAGAAGAGATATTAAAAAGAGAAAAAATTCCTTATGAGCGCGAGAAAAAAATTATATTAAAATTTGAAAACTTAAAAGTAAGTGATTTTTTTGCAGATTTTGTAATAGATAATAAAATTCTCTTGGAAGTAAAAGCAAAAAGATTTATTACCAAAGACGATATTAGACAAGCTTCTCGGTATATCAAATCAATGAATTTACCCTTAGCAATAATTGCAAATTTTAAAAGAAAAAAATTAGAGTATAAAAGAGTGATAAATCCAGTATTCGGGAACAATTCATTCGGGGAAAATTCATTCGAGAACAATTCGATTTCATTCGAAGAAAATTCGAGAAACACATTAGGAACTAAAGTTGAAATTAAAAATCTAAACTCTATTAGATCTGTTGAGAAAGCAATTGAATTTGAAATTAAAAGACAGACAGAGCTGTTAGAAAAAGGCGAGAAAATAGTTCAAGAAACTCGCGGTTGGCATGATATAAGGCAAGAAACTTTTAGCCAGCGTGAAAAAGAAGAATCACATGATTACCGCTATTTTCCAGAACCAGATTTGCCACCATTAAAATTAAAAGTTTAAATTATGCTTACTCTTTTTAATTGACCGCAAAAATTTTTTTAAAGTAAGTTAAATAAAAATTATGCCCGAAGAAGAGGTTTTGCCAAAATTAACGAAAATTGCTGCATGGTTATTGATAATTAGGGGTATTTTGTTTATTTTCTTAATCATTTTATTACCTCTCGCATTGATCCCAATTAAGGGCATGTCGGTTCTTAAGGAAGGACTAGATTTTAAGTTATTATATTATTTGAATTTATTTTTTCCAATAACTATTTTTGATATCTTTTTGATTCTTCCTGGAGTGTTTGTTTTGAAAAAGAAAAAGTTTGCCTGGATTATAGCTATTATACTGTGCGCAATTAATATTTTGTTGATCGGATTTGTCCTTTGTTTTCGTTATCGTGCTTTGCCCATCGTATCTTATTTTTTAATTTATCTTTTTATTTTTATCCTTTTAATTTTTGACCGCAAAAATTTTTTTAAAGTTGCAAAGTAAATTATTCGTATATTCGTAATTTCGTAGGAATTTATGGAAATAGATATCAAAAAAATAAAGGCTACGCTTCCCGAACTTCCCCAGCAAAAAAGAGAAAGGTTTAAAAAAGAATACGGACTTTCTGAAAAGGAAATTGAAGTTTTTGTTAGAAAAAGAAAGCTTGCTGATTATTTTGAGGCGGTTGTTTCAGAACTCAAAAGGTGGTGTAAAGACGAGAAAATTCCAGAAGATCAAGTTTTATCAATAATTAAAATAACAAGTAATTATTTACAAAGTGATTTATTGGGAATATTGAAATCTCAAAATATAAAATTAAAAGATTTAAAAGTGACACCTGAAAATTTTGCAGAGCTTATAACGATTTTGTGGCAAGGGAAAGTTTCCTCGCGCGCCGGAAAAGATATTTTAATAGAAATGGTGAAAACTGGCGCTGATCCTACTTATATTATGAAAGACAAAGGGCTTGAGCAAATAAGCGATCAAAGTCAAATCGAAGAGATTGTAAAGAAGATAATAGAAAAAAACCAAAAAGCAGTTGAGGATTACAAGAAGGGTAAAGAAAACGCTATTCAATTTTTACTCGGCGGCGTAATGCGCGAAACCAAAGGAAAAGTAAATCCAGAGGAGGCAAAAAAAGTCATCTTAAAATTGATAAAAGAAAATTAATATAAAATTTTGCCCCTGTAGTTCAACGGACAGAACGGCTCCCTCCTAAGGAGCAAATGGAGGTTCAATTCCTCCCAGGGGCACTCGGAGTTTCAGATACAAACCCTGGTTTTTTTAGAGAAAATTTAGTTTTTTCTACCGAAACAGAGTTTATGCCAGAAACTCCGAGTGCTCAAAATAAATCAGTTCAAACTTTCTCTATCATCTTACCAAATTTAATCCATAACTCAAGGAAAAATAATTTAAAGAAATGAAATTCAGCAGGCGGGG
>Ga0207433_10005008_pt1 | contig 23961 bp, 20 predicted proteins | sample YelNatPaOPGAMG01_FD_187559 | JGI IMG/M metagenome (GOLD analysis project Ga0207433, IMG submission 187559) | Hot spring thermophilic microbial communities from Obsidian Pool, Yellowstone National Park, USA - OP-RAMG-01 (SPAdes) (version 3) | ecosystem: Environmental > Aquatic > Thermal springs... | reverse complement strand
GGACGACAGCAGCCCCAGGCTACTGTCGTCCAGGGGATACGGCCACCACAGTCTGTGTAAATATGATAGAAAGAAAGGCCTACTCAGTACTATCGGGTATCTCTATGGTAGCTGTAACAGCACAGACCTTCACCCCCCAGCCATTACTCATTACCCCTAATCATTACTAAATCAAAATGCTCCTTTCCCCGCATTCCAGTGCCTGCTCCGTTAATGCGCCGACACCGTTGGGTAAACCACCTCAAATCGACCCTTCCCACTTTTGGCGCTGCAAAGGAGACGTTATGGACGAGCACAGCAAGGATCAGGATTTGGAGAAAGTTCGCAACCGTACTGATGGTGATTATCTCACCACCAACCAGGGTGTGCGAATCAACGACAATCAAAACTCGCTCAAGGTAGGCTCGCGAGGTCCCACTCTTCTCGAAGACTTTCACTTCCGCGAAAAGATCACCCACTTCGACCACGAACGCATACCTGAGAGGGTAGTGCATGCTCGCGGCTCCGGTGCTCACGGCTACTTCCAGGTCTACGAACCGATGGCTGAATACACGATGGCGAAGTTTCTGCAGAACCCGGACATCAAAACACCTGTCTTCGTCCGTTTCTCGACAGTCGTAGGCTCTCGCGGTTCAGCGGATACGGTCCGAGATGCGCGCGGCTTCGCCACCAAGTTTTATACCGAGGACGGCAACTACGATCTCGTAGGCAACAATATCCCGGTCTTTTTCATCCAGGATGCCGTCAAATTCCCTGATCTCATCCACGCCATAAAGCCCGAGCCGGACAACGAGATGCCTCAGGCTGCTTCGGCTCATGATACATTCTGGGATTTCGTCTCTCTCACACCGGAGACAACTCACATGGTAATGTGGCTGATGTCGGATCGCGGTATTCCTCGCAGCTTCCGGATGATGGAGGGGTTCGGCGTCAATACTTACAGGCTTGTCAATGAGCAGGGCAAGTCACGATTTGTGAAGTTCCACTGGAAACCGATCTTGGGTGTCCATTCGCTCGATTGGGATGAGGCGCAGAAACTCGCCGGTAAAGATCCGGACTATCACCGCCGCGATCTCTGGGAGGCGATCGAGCGCGGTGATTTCCCTGAATACGAGTTCGCCGTGCAGATGGTAGAGGAAGCGGATGAGTTCAAATACGGTTTCGATATCCTCGACCCGACCAAGACCTGGCCCGAGGACGCCATTCCGCTAATGCGAATTGGAAAAATGACCCTGAACCGCAACCCCGATAACTTCTTCGCAGAAACCGAGCAGGTTGCATTTTGTGTTCAGCACGTTGTCCCCGGAATCGATTTTTCCAACGACCCTCTCCTCCAGGGACGCACATTCTCTTACCTGGACACCCAGCTCATCCGCCTTGGTCCCAATTTCGCACAACTACCAATCAACCAACCGCTGGCTAAAGTCTCGAACAATCAGCGCGACGGTTATATGCGTTATACAATCGAACCGGGTAAAGGCGCTTATGATCCGAATTCCGTGCGAAACGGCTTCCCTAAAGAAGCTCCGGCTGATGAGGGAGGTTATGTCAGCTATTATGAAAAGATCGACGGAAGAAAGATCAGGGAGCGCAGTCCCAGCTTCAGTGACCACTTCAGCCAGCCGTCACAGTTCTGGGCGGGGCTGCGTCCCTGGGAGAAGGAGCATTTTGTAAAAACACTCCATTTCGAGCTTGGCAAAGTCGAGCGAATGGAGATACGGCAGCGCGTGGTCGAGCTTCTAAAGAATGTCAATGAAGATCTTGCCGCCAGGGTTGCGGTCGGCATTGGTGTCCCTGCTGAGGCTCTTCCTGAACCGGTTCCAGTGGCGCCGGCGGGAACGGTGGAAGCCGACAGCGCCGCCAAGACCCGCATGGTCGCTATTCTTGCGGCGGATGGGTTCGATCCCACAGTGGTTATAGAGGTGCGTTCTGCTCTAGAATCAGCCGGGGCGCATCCTCAGATTGTATCGAAGTTTCTTAGCCCTATACATGCCGCGAACGGAGAAGAGATCACGGTCGATAAGAGCTTCCTCACAAGTGGTTCGATTATGTTCGATGCGGTCTTCGTGCCCGGTGGAAAACAGAGTATCGATGCTCTCAGCTCGGATGGTGATGCGCTGCATTTCGTTAATGAAGCCTACAGGCACTGTAAACCGATCGGAGCCGTAGGCGAGGGCGTAGATCTGCTCATAGAATCCGATATAAAAGGGATTTCGATAGCCGGTCCCGAAGCCGCGGAGGAGGTTGTCTCCGATGAAGGCGTTGTGACCGCCAGGAAACCTTCCGATATCCACCAATTCGACGATCAGTTTGTAGATGCGGTTTCTCATCACCGCTACTGGGGACGTGAGATGAAACAACATGTCCCCGCTTAATCACATGAATCACCGCGGCTGCGGAAATTGCTCCGCAGCCGCGCATCTTCCCCTGTCGCGCCAGGAATTCCAGAAATCTTAAGGTTGTTGACCAGCCAATCTTCAATGTGCTACCATATACAGGCATTCTCTCCCTTACTGGCGATGAAGAGGACGCGAAGGCACTCGGGAATTATGAAGGGATAGCCGTCTTTTAGCTATCAGCTGTCTGCTATCAGTGATCTCTGAGGTAGCATTCATTATCACAGGTAGTAAGTACTGTCATTCCTGCCTACTCTGTCATTCCCGCGAATGCGGGAATCCAGATTGGTGAAATGATATTTTAACCAGCAAGAAAAAAGTACCGGTATACCGGTGTTTCGGGATTTGAGGATTGGAGAGATGAGTTATCATATAATCTCACTAAGCCTCCAACCCAACCCGGAAATCCCGAAATCTATACCACTGCAGTGGTATAAAAAGATGCGGGTTACAAGCCCGCTATACTTGGTCCGGGATTATAAATTCCGTCCATCAAGGCATTTGCTGGCTGTGATGATAAAGACTACCAGTGATATTACTGACAGCTGAAAGTTAAAAACAAAGCTGGCAGATCCCTTCCATAATATCTTTTCCCTTCCGCGAACTGTGACAGCTTAACGCGAGTATATCTAATGAGTTTCATATGGTGATGTAATATACTGGCAGATTAGATTGTGCGCGAAACCTTCTGCCGGATTATCACTACACTACCTGAAACTCAGTAATGAGTTTCATATAGTGATGCAATATACTGGCAGATTAGATTGTGTGCGAAAACTTCTGCCAAGTTATCACTACACTACCTGAAACTCAGTAATGAGTTTCATATGGTGATGCAGTGTACTGGCAGTTCAGATTGTGTGCGAAACCTTCTGCCAAGTTATCACTACACTACCTGAAACTCAGTAATAAGCCTCTCGTCCCCGTGGGAGAGAGGTATTTTCGTATATGAGGTGAACTTAAATTGAGAAGCGATGTCTTAAGGACGGGTTTAGAGCGAGCAGCGGCACGATCGCTGATGAAGGCCATGGGCTACACCGACGCTGAGATGTACAGACCTCTCATCGGCATCGCCAACTCATGGAACGAGGTCATTCCCGGCCATATCCATCTGGATAAGATCGCTGAGGCTGTTAAAGCCGGAGTGCGAATGGCTGGTGGAACGCCGATGGAGTTCGGGGTGATCGGCGTTTGCGACGGCCTTGCGATGGGCCATGAGGGTATGAAGTACTCACTCGTCACCCGCGAGCTTATAGCCGATTCGGTCGAGTGTATGGCGAAAGCCCATGCGTTCGATGCCCTTGTCCTTATCCCTAACTGCGATAAAATCGTCCCCGGCATGCTGATGGCTGCCGCGCGGGTCAATATACCTACCATTATAATCAGCGGTGGTCCGATGATGGCCGGCCGATACAAAGGCAAGAATATCGCGGTCACCCAGATGTTTGAAGGCGCCGGCGCCGTGCTCAGCGGAAAGATCACTGAAGAGGATCTTTGCGAGATGGAAAATGAGGCTTGTCCCGGCTGTGGAAGCTGCGCGGGTATGTTCACCGCGAACTCGATGAACTGCCTGACCGAGGCTCTTGGCATGGGGCTCCCCGGCAACGGCACTATTCCCGCCGTTCATGCCGCCCGCATACGCCTTGCCAAAGAGGCGGGGGTCAAGGTGATGGAGCTTCTCTGCAAAGACATCAAACCGCGTGACATAATGACCGAAGCCGCGTTTGCGAACGCGCTTGCCGTGGACATGGCGCTTGGCTGTTCAACCAACACCACCCTCCACGTGCCCGCCATCGCTCGTGAAGCCAGGGTGAACCTCGAACTCGATTCACTGAACGATATCAGCAAAAAGACCCCGCACCTTGTTACCATCAGCCCCGCAATCGCTCATCCGTCCGATGACCCTGCCAAGCAGGAGATCCATTATATTCAGGACTTCGATGAAGCTGGTGGAGTTCCGGCGGTTATCAAAGAGCTTAGTAAGAAAGGCCTTATAGATTTATCCGTGAAGACCGTTACGGGCAACACCGTCGGTGACAACATCGCAAAGGTGGAAATCCGCGATACCGACGTGATTCACCCTATCGATAGCCCTTACCATGAGGAAGGCGGCCTTGCTATCCTTAAAGGTAATCTCGCTCCGGATGGAGCCGTTGTAAAGCAATCCGCGGTCGAGCCTGATGCCTGGATCTTCGAGGGCCCGGCTCGGGTGTTCGAATGTGAAGATGATGCCGTGAAAGAACTCCTCGCAGGTCATATAAACAAGGGCGAAGTGATTGTCATTCGCAATGAAGGTCCCAAAGGCGGACCTGGAATGCGTGAAATGCTTACCGCTACTGCTACCGTATCAGGTATGGGAATGGGCAAAGACATTGCGCTCATCACCGACGGTCGCTTCTCCGGCGCATCCCGCGGAGCATGTATCGGACATGTGTCTCCCGAGTCCGCTTCCGGAGGCCCGATAGGCCTTCTTAGGGACGGCGATATTATATCGATCGACATCCCCGGCAAACGCCTGGATGTGAAGCTCTCCGATGAAGAGCTTGCGGCACGGCGCGCGGAGTGGACAGCTCCCGAGCCAAGAGTGAAGGAGGGATATCTCGCGCGTTACGCGCGGATGGTCTCTTCGGCAGCTAAAGGAGCAATCGTAGAATAACGCTGGCTATCAGCTGATAATTAACGGCTGATCGCTGATAGCTCAAAGGAGTTGCCACTTTGAAAATGAATGGAGCAAATGCCCTTGTCCAATCTCTAGTGGACAGTGGGGTAGAGATAGTTTTTGGAATACCTGGCGGGGTCATGATCCCGATCTACGACGCACTATATGGTCGCAAAGACCTGCGCAATATACTGGTGCGGCACGAGCAGTGCGCCGCCCATGCGGCGGATGGTTACGCTCGCGCCACAGGTAAGGTTGCTGCCTGCTTCGCGACCTCGGGCCCGGGAGCGACCAACCTGGTCACCGGTATCGCAACCGCTTATATGGACTCGATCCCGATGCTCGCCGTAACCGCGCAGGTGAGGACCACCGCTCTTGGCAAGGATTCGTTCCAGGAAGCCGACATAACGGGCATAACGATGCCCATCACCAAGCACAATATCCTGGTAGATGATGTTCAGGAGCTGCCGCGCGCGATCTCGGAGGCAATCTATTTAGCCTCCACAGGCAGGCCTGGTCCGGTGCTCGTGGATATCCCGATGGATGTTTCGCTGGCGGAGATCGACTACGAACCGGTCAAAGAAGTCAAGATGCGCGGCTATTCACCTCACATCGAGATTGATGATTCCGCCATCGATGCCGCGGCAGAACTGATAGCGGAATCCGAGCGCCCGGTCCTCTACGCAGGTGGCGGCGTGATCACTTCGGGAGCAGCCGAGGAACTCACGGCTCTTTCGGAAAAGACCAATATACTCGTCACCACGACCCTGCTCGGTAAGGGGGCGATCCCTGAGACTCACGAGCACTCGCTCGGAATGCTCGGTATGCACGGCACAGCTTACGCGAACCATGCGGTTCACGAGTGTGATCTTCTAATTGCCGTAGGCGCCCGGTTCGATGACCGCGTTACAGGCAAGCTTGCCGCATTCGCGCGCAAGGCAAAGGTCATTCACATCGATATCGATCCCGCCGAGATAGACAAGACCGTTCAAGTCGATGTTGCTATCGTTGGAGACTGCAAAGAGGTGCTCAAGCGCCTTCTTAAGAAGGTCACCAAACGTGAGGAGTCCGGCTGGAACAAGCAGATAATGCAGTGGAAGAACGAGTTTGCTTTAACCTGTCCGACCAACGGCGATTCTCTCCCTCCACAGTGTGTTATCTCGAAGCTTTCCGACATGCTGAAGGGCGAGGGGATTATCGTTACCGACGTCGGCCAGCATCAGATGTTCTCGGCCCTTTTCTACAAGATCGTTAAGCCCAGACACTGGCTCTCGAGCGGTGGTCTTGGGACAATGGGCTACGGTTTCCCAGCGGCGATCGGCGCGCAGGTCGGGTGTCCTGACAAGCACGTGTTCGCTATCTGCGGCGACGGTGGCTTCCAGATGACCTTACAGGAACTCGCTATCGCGGTCGAGCACAAGCTGCCTGTTAAGATTGTGCTTATGAACAATCAATACCTGGGCATGGTGCGGCAGTGGCAGGAGCTCTTCTGGAACCACCGCTATTCCGGGGTCGATCTTTCCGTCCAACCCGACTTCGTAAAGCTCGCTGAGGCTTACGGAGCGGTCGGCTTGAGGGTGCATAAGATGAGCGAGGTGGAAGGCGCGATCGAGAAGTCTATGGAGATAACCGATCGGCCTACCCTAATCGACTTCCGCGTGAGCCGCGAGGAGAACGTATTCCCAATGATCCCCGCCGGCCAGAGCATAGAAGAAATGATGGTCAACAGGCCTAAATAATCATCCCCTCTCCCGAAATGGGAGAGGGTTGGGGTGAGGGTTATTATGCGACGTCCAATGCAACACACAATAACCGTGCTGGTTGAGAATAAGCCCGGCGTGCTCGCGAGGGTATCGGGCTTGTTCGCAAGGCGCGGATTTAACATCGAATCACTCGCGGTCAGCATCACCGACGATCCGACCGTCTCGCGTATGACTATCGTAGTCACCGGCGATGACTCGACCCTCGATCAAATCAATAAGCAAACCTGGAAGCTGATCGATGTCATTAAAGTCGTCGATTACAGCGAGATACCGATTGTCGAGCGGGAACTGGCGCTTATTAAAGTGGGAGCTCAAACGATCGAGCGCCCCGCGATTATGCAAATAGTCGATATCTTCCGCGCGAAGATTATCGATATCAGTGACTCGACTTTCACCATCGAGGTGACCGGCGGTATAGACAAAGTCAACGCCATCGAGGATCTCCTGCGGCCTTACGGAATCCAGGAGATCGTGCGGACCGGCAAGATTGCTATGGCTCGTGGTCATCACACGGCAATGTCATAAATAACAGCTGATAGCTATTGAAACAATTAATCGACCCCACACTGGTAGAAAAAGTGTTATTATATCTGGCGGTAGCCGGGCCGCTGGTCGGCCTGATCCTCGGCGCACTGTTGGGCGCGCACGAGGTGCGCGCCGCGCGTACGGTCGTTAAAAGCACGCTGCTTGGTATGATCTGCACTTTGATCTACGCGATGTGGTGGGTCTATGGTTTGATAACTAACGCATTAGGTCTCGATTCGGTTGCCAACCTTGTTCTGCAGCTTATACTTTTTGCGGTTGTGGGCGCTGCGCTGGGAGCCGTTATGTTCAAGGTATCCTTGTATCTTAAGAGGCGTTGGATTTAGGCTCTAACTTCCAGCCTCTAACATCAAAACTTCGGAGGATGAAATGCCAGCTAAAGTTTATTACGACTCAGATGCGAATCTGGATGTGCTGAAAGGTAAAAAGATCGCGATTATCGGCTACGGCAGCCAGGGGCATGCCCAGGCTCAGAACCTGCGTGACAGCGGACTTGATGTCATTGTTGCCGATCTGCCGGATACAGACAACTGGAACCTCGCGGTGGAGCACGGCTTCAAGCCGATGACCGCCGCCGAAGCCGCCAAGCAGGCGGATGTGATCCAGATCCTTACCGAGGACGAAGTTCAAGGTATTGTCTACGAGAAGGAAGTAAAGCCGGGTCTGAGCGCGGGCAAGACTCTCCTCTTCTCGCACGGTTTCAATATTCACTTCGGCCAGATCGTTCCGCCCAAGGATGTTGACGTGATCATGGTCGCTCCCAAGGGCCCGGGCCACCTCGTGCGCAGGGTCTACACTGAGGGCGCTGGTGTCCCCGCTCTGATCGCCGTTTTCCAGGATGCTTCCGGCAAGGCCAAGGACACCGCTCTCGCCTATGCGAAGGGTATCGGCGCGACCAAGGTCGGCGTTCTCGAGACCACTTTCGAGGAAGAGACCGAAACTGACCTCTTTGGCGAGCAGGCTGTCCTCTGCGGCGGCTGCACCGCTCTTGTGCAGGCTGGGTTCGAGACTTTGGTCGAAGCCGGTTATCAGCCGGAGATCGCTTATTTTGAGTGCATGCACGAGCTCAAGCTGATCGTCGACCTGATGTACGAAGGCGGCATGGACTACATGCGCTATTCCATCAGCAACACAGCCGAATACGGCGACTACACCCGCGGTCCGCGCGTCATCACCGATGATGTCAAGGCCGAAATGGCTGAGATCCTTTACGAGATCCAGAGCGGCGAGTTCGCCCGCGAGTGGATTCTGGAGAACAGAGCCGGCCGACCGGTCCTCAATGCCGCCCGCCGCCACAGCCGCGAAACTCTGATCGAGGAAGTCGGCGGTGAGCTCCGCAAAATGATGCCGTGGCTGAAGAAGAAGAAATAGCTGAGAGCTAATAGCAGAGAGCAGAGAGCTATTACATATCTGGGTGGGGATTTTCGAATCCCCACCCAAAAGCTCAACTGGGATTTCCGAAGCCCGAGAGCATTGATCGAGCCAACATAGCCGGAGGTTTATATGACAACTGACATCGTGTTTGGCTTCGCGTTTGTGTTTGTGATGTGCTATGTTTCTGATCTGGTGGCGAAGATGCTGCGTAGAGGCACCTCGCCGTCGATTATTGATGCAGGATCGCTTATTATTGGGGCTTTTATTTCGGGATTGCTACTCTGGCTTGTAAGATGGGCGTTGGGAATGAATGCAGGTCATGTGGTTGATCGCAGCTTCGGTATCTGGGTCTTGGCACTGGCCTCAGGTGTCCTTCTTTATAGACTCCCGCGCCTGATAAAGAAATCACATTCCTAAGACTTTGGACTTTAGACTCTGCAAGAGGTGGACACATGCCAAGAAAGATACGCATTTTCGACACTACCCTGCGCGACGGTGAGCAGTCTCCGGGCGCGAGCATGAACATTGAGGAAAAGCTCGAAGTCGCAAAACAGCTCGCGAGGATGAAGGTCGATGTGATCGAAGCCGGCTTTCCGATCTCCTCACCCGGCGACTTCGAGGCTGTTAAAGCCGTGGCTGAGACCGTGAAGGGCGTTGCGGTAGCGGGATTGTGCCGTGCAGCCAGTGCCGATATCGACCGCGCGTGGGAAGCTCTCCAATATGCGAAAAAGCCGGTCATCCACACATTCATCGCGACATCCGATATCCACCTCGAAAAGAAGCTTAAGAAGTCGCGCCAGGAAGTGCTCGACATCGCCGTCGCCGCCGTTAAACGAGCCAAGGGCTACTGCGAGGACGTCGAGTTCTCCGCCGAAGACGCCTCCCGATCCGAGTTCGACTACCTCTGCCAGGTCGTTGAAGCCGTAATTGACGCCGGAGCCACCGTCATTAATCTTCCCGACACCGTCGGCTACGGAATCCCGAGCGAATACGGAGAGATGATCCGCCGGGTGATCGAGCGCGTCCCGAATTCCAAAAAGGCCGTCTTCAGCGTCCACTGCCATAACGATCTTGGCCTTGCCGTGGCGAACTCCCTCGCCGCGGTGGTCGCGGGAGCGGGGCAGGTCGAGTGCACCATCAACGGCATCGGTGAGCGCGCGGGTAACGCTGCTCTCGAGGAGATAGTAATGGCGATCAACACCCGCGCCGACCTCTTCGGAGTTACCACCGGCATCAACACCAAGGAAATTTATAGAGCAAGCCGCCTGGTTTCGGATGTGACCGGTCTCGCGGTGCAGGCGAACAAGGCTATCGTGGGCAGCAATGCCTTCGCTCACGAAGCGGGTATCCACCAGCACGGCGTCTTGCAGGAAAAACGCACCTATGAGATCATGGATGCGGAGGCAGTGGGTCTCGCCGAGAGTAAACTGGTCCTCGGTAAGCACTCCGGTCGCCATGCATTCGAGGACAAGTTGAAGTCGATGGGTTACCATCTGAACAAGACTGAGCTCGATAAGGCCTTCGCCCGGTTCAAAGAGACCGCGGATAAGAAGAAAGAGATCTTTGACGAAGATTTGGAAGCGATAGTGGCTGATGAGTCCTATGCGATTCCATCCAAATATGAACTCGCTTATATGAACGTGATGAGCAGCCTGGAGGGTATCCCGACCGCCACCATCCGCCTGAAGACCCAGGACGGAGACATAATCGATGCCGGAATCGGTGTAGGATCGGTCGACGCGATCTACAAGACCATCGACAAAATGGTAAACGTCAAATACCGCCTGCTCGATTACATAGTAAAATCAGTAACCGGCGGTACCGACGCCCTCGGCGAAGTGACCGTAAAACTCGAAGCGAAAAACGGCGAAATCTACACCGGCCGAGGCGCAAGCCTGGACATAGTAGAAGCCAGCGCAAAGGCCTACATCAACGCTGTAAATAAGCTGGTCCACTACGAAGAAAAACGAGGCGACAGCGACAAGCCGAGGGATAAGGCGATTTTGTAGTGGAGAGTGGAGAGCAAGGGAGTAAGCGCTAGTCAGCATGAATTATAATTTGCACGCGCCCGGCAGGCTGTTAACTTGATGGGTGCCAATCCGGAGATCGCCACCATCTAATGAGATTGCCTTAATGGAAAACATTACCAGCAGTTTCAGCAAAGATGCGAAGTCCTTCGTCGTATATGCGACTTCATCGCCTGTCTTTTCGGATAGGCTGTTGATTTGGCCATATCGTAAGGACTCTCCATTGGTTCGAAGGCACGGCGCTCCTGATCAGCGGTGGCAGGCTCGAGATGAACAGGGATAGCGATGGCGAAGTGCCATTCATTTTTATGGAAAGCATCCTGCGCTATCCGGATGATAAGTTCAACATCCTTTCGGAGAGCGTCCTTAAGGAACTAATCGAGCCTGAAGACAGAGTTACGGTGGTTACTTTCGCTGATGAGTATTGCATGATCCAACATGGTTTACTGCGGCGCGCGCGGCTGGGGTTGAGATCGTTGAATGTAACTCACTCGGTAAGGGTAGAGCCGTATGTATCGCCTCTGGTAACTCGCTTCCAACTGAAAATTTGTGTAGGAAAGCTAATGACGGCGGCAGTGCGCCGATCATATTCGCAACTCGCGAGCAAGATAACATATATCAGAAACGATGGTTGAATTCGATGCGTGAAATAAGCATGCCGAAAGAAATGGATTACCAGAGTTACTATAATAAGTATTATCATCACCCTGTGCCAAAGCATTGGGAACGCGTAGCCTGAGGCGGCTGAACCCTATCATATTTAGAATGAGTATCATAACTGAACACCGCTAACCAACAGAGGATTTACACATGGCCCAAACCATAACTCAAAAAATACTCGCCGCACATTGCGGCAAAGATCACGTCGATCCCGGCGAACTGATCAACGCGAAGCTGGACCTGGTGCTCGGTAACGACATCACCGCGCCTATCGCCATTCAAGAGTTCGAGAAGATCGGCGCCGCGACGGTTTTCGACAAGGACCGCGTCGCGCTCGTACCCGACCACTCGACTCCGAATAAAGATATTAAGTCAGCCACCCTCGTGAAGATCATGCGCGAGTTCGCCCGTAAGCATAACATCACGAACTTCTTCGAGATCGGCAAGATGGGCGTCGAGCACACGCTGCTCCCGGATATCGGCCTCGTTGGTCCCGGCGATGCGGTGATCGGAGCCGATTCCCACACCTGCACCTACGGCGCGCTCGGAGCGTTCTCCACCGGCGTCGGTTCGACCGACCTCGGCTGCGCGATGGCGCTCGGCGAGACTTGGTTCAAGGTCCCCGAGACAATCAAATTCGTCTACTACGGCAAAATGCCCAAGTGGGTGAGCGGCAAGGACCTGATCCTCTATACCATTGGTAAGATCGGGGTCGACGGCGCCCTCTACTGCAGCATGGAGTTCACCGGCGAGGCGATCCGCGAGCTCGATATGGCGGGTAGGTTCACGATGTGCAACATGGCGATCGAAGCCGGCGGTAAGAACGGTATTATCGAGCCCGACGAAACCACCCTGGCCTACGTCAAAGGCCGCGCGCAGCGTGAATATAAGGTCTACAAGAGCGACGCCGACGCCGTTTATAAGGATGTGATCGAGATCGACGTCAGCAAGCTCGAGCCGATCGTGAGCTTCCCGCACCTGCCGGAGAACGCGAAGCCGATCAGCCAGGCGACTCACATCAAGATCGACCAGTCCGTGATCGGCTCCTGCACCAACGGCCGCATAGAAGACCTGCGCATTGCTGCCGGAATCCTCAAAGGCCGCAAGGTTCATCCGGACGTTCGCTTGATCGTGATTCCAGCGACCCAGGAGATCTTCATGCAGTCGATAAATGAGGGTCTGACCGAAATTTTCGTGGAAGCGGGTGGGGCTGTGAGCACTCCGACCTGCGGCCCGTGCCTGGGCGGTCACATGGGAGTTCTGGCCGAGGGCGAGCGCTCAGTCGCAACGACCAATCGCAACTTCGTAGGCCGAATGGGCCATACGAAATCCGAAGTCTACCTGGCCAGCCCCGCCATAGCCGCCGCATCGGCAGTTCTCGGCCGGCTCGGCAGTCCCGAGGAACTCAGCTAGTTATGTCATCACGAAAACACGAGAAGGGATATTAATCGCGAAAACGCGAAGGAGTGAAAGCGTGAAAGGGAACAGGTAACAGAAGAGGAGACCTGTCATCCCCGCGAAGGCGGGAATCCATAAAGACTATAGGTAAGATACCAGTTAAAAAGACTATAGCCAAGATACCGATAGCACTGAGTAGGCTAGTCACAACTATAGATTTAATAGGGCTTTCTGGCCGTATCGAAGTGCGGGTTCCGGAGGTACCTGCTATCAATCAACCCGTGCTTCGACTCTCGTGATTCCTTCGGAACACTGTCGTTCAGGGGATACGGCCAGATAACTGTATCAATATTAACAGCTAAGAAAGGCCTACCCAGCACTATCGGGTACTATATCTGTTACCTTTTCATATTATCGCACCTTCGCGCTTTCGCGATGAAAAAGGAGCCTAAGACATGATCAAAGGTAAAGTCCATAAATACGCAAGCAACGTCGATACCGACGTCATTATACCGGCTCGGTATTTGAATACTACCGATCCGAAAGAACTCGCGTCGCATTGTATGGAAGATATCGATGCGGACTTCGTAAAAAACGTCCAGCCCGGCGATGTAATGGTTGCTGAGGATAACTTCGGCTGCGGAAGCTCCCGCGAGCACGCCCCGATCTCGATCAAAGCATCGGGCATCGGCTGCGTCATCGCCAACACTTACGCTCGCATCTTCTATCGCAACGCCCTGAACACCGGCCTGCCTATCCTGGAATGCCCGGAAGCCGTGGCGGGAATATCTAGCGGCGACACAGTAGAGGTCGACCTCGAAGCCGGCAAGATCACCAACGTCACCACGGGCAAGACATACCAGGCTAAGCCATTCCCGCCGTTTATGCGCGAGCTAATCGAAGTCGGCGGTCTGGTGAATTACGCAAAGGCGAAGGTCGGAAAGTAATGCCGTCTGATAGCACCACGTTTAGAATAGCAGTTTTACCCGGCGACGGGATCGGGACTGAGATCGTCCCGCAGGGCATCAAGGCACTCGACGCCGCCGCGGGAAAGCTCGGTCTTACGTTTCAATATACTGAAGCCCTGATTGGTGGAGCGGCGATCGATGCCGTTGGTAAACCGCTTCCCGATGAGACCCTGGAGCTCTCCCTCGCCAGCGATGCGGTATTTTTCGGCGCTGTAGGTGGGCCTAAATGGGACCACCTTCAGCCTGTCTCCATGCGCCCCGAGCCGGGCGGGCTCTTCCCGCTGCGAAAAGCTTTGAAGGCGTATGCGAACCTGCGCCCGGTGGTCGTATTCGACACCCTTACCCCATCTTCCAGTCTGAAGCAGGATCGCGTAGATGGCGGGCTCGATATTCTCTTCGTCCGTGAGCTCACCGGCGGTATCTACTTCGGCCAACCCAAGGAACGGCGCCAAGTGAACGGAGAGACTGTCGCGGTCGATACCTGCGTCTACAGCGTTTCCGAGATCGAGCGCATCGCGCATATCGCCTTCCAGCAGGCTCGCAGACGCCGGAGCACTGTTCATTCAATCGATAAAGCGAACGTAATGGAGACATCTCGCCTTTGGCGCGAGGTCGTCACCGAGGTCGGCAAGCAATATCCCGACGTGGCCCTCGTCCATATGCTCGCCGACAATTGCGGAATGCAGCTCCTGCGTAACCCGAAACAGTTCGACGTGATCCTGGCCGATAATCTCTTCGGCGATCTTTTGACCGATGAAGCCGCAATGCTTGCCGGTTCGCTCGGAATGCTCCCTTCCGCAAGTGTGAGTGAAGATCACGGCGGACTCTACGAACCGATCCACGGCTCCGCGCCCGATATAGCCGGTCGTAATATCTCTAATCCGATAGCGACAATCCTGACAGCCGCGATGCTCCTTCGCTACGCGTGCAACTGCCCTGAAGGCGCTGTAATGATTCGCTCCGCCGTCGAATCCATCCTTAATGATGGTTACCGCACCTCGGACATCGCCACCCCCGGCTGCAAGACCGTAACCTGCAGCGAAATGGGCGACCTTATAGCACAGAGGATTATGCAATAAAATGGGAGCAGGGGGAATGGGTAATTTTGAGTTTTTAATTCTTAATTTTGAATAGGCATGGGTGCGGGAGTCTGATTAGCATTGATAATCTCTTTAGGTGCTAATCAGACTACCACCGCACAAGTATTCAAAATTAAAAATTCAAAATTAAGAATTTTCCCATTCCGCGATTCCGGAATTACAAAGGATTTATGATGCGAAAGATAGCAATCTACGATACAACTTTAAGAGACGGAACCCAGGGCGAGGGCGTCAATTTCTCCGCCGAGGAGAAGCTCAAGGTTGCGCACCGCCTCGATGAATTCGGGATTGCGTATATCGAGGGCGGCTGGCCCGGCTCTAATCCCAAGGATGTCGAGTTCTTCCGAATGGCGAAAGACGCTCAGTTCAAAAATGCCAAACTCGCCGCTTTCGGAAGCACCCGCAGGCCCAAATTCGCTGCTGAAGAAGATCCGCAGATGATCAAGTTGATCGAAGCCGGGACTCCGGTCGTCACGATCTTCGGTAAGTCTTGGGATATGCATGTTACCGATGTCTTTCGTATCAGTCTCGAACAAAACCTCGATATGATCCGCGATTCGATCAAGTTCCTTGCGGGTAACGGCAGGGAAGCGATCTTCGACGCCGAGCATTTCTTCGACGGTTACAAATCCGACCGCGAGTATGCCCTCGCCGCCTTGGAAGCAGCAGTCACCGGCGGCGCATCGGTCCTTTCTCTCTGTGATACTAACGGCGGCACCCTTCCCTGGGAAGTCTCCGAGATCATCCAGGATGTAATCAAGCGTTTTCCAGACGTCACCGTCGGTATCCATGCCCATAACGACGCCGGGCTTGCGATCACGACCTCCATCTCCGCGGTCCACAGCGGAGCCACTCATGTCCAGGGCACGATCAACGGCTACGGCGAGCGCTGCGGTAACGCAAATATCTGCGCCATAATACCGATCCTCGAGCTCAAAATGGGCCTGCAGTGCCTGCCCGAGGGTGCTCTCGCGAACCTCACCGAGCTATCTCGTACGATCGATGAGATCGCTAATCGCATTCCAGATGAGGCGATGCCGTTCGTAGGAGCGAGCGCCTTCGCGCACAAAGCCGGAGTCCATGTCGATGCGGTTTCGAAGAACCCCGCGACCTACGAGCACATCGACCCGCGGAGCGTAGGTAACGACCGCCGTTTCCTGATTTCCGAACTAGCCGGCGGCAGCAGCGTCGTTCAAAAAGCCCAGAAATACGATGTCGATCTTACCAAGCAATCGCCCGAAGTCAAATCGGTCCTCGACCGCGTAACCCACCTCGAAAACGAGGGCTATTCCTTCGAGGATGCTGAAGCCAGCTTCGAGCTCCTGCTTAAAAAGTCGCTGGGAATGTATCGCAAGCTCTTCGACCTCATCGGCTTCCGCGTTATCGTTGAAAAACGAGGCCCGAGCGAGGATCCGATCACCGAGGCTACCTTGAAAGTCGCGGTCGATGGTAAAGAAGCTTTCACTGTAGCCGAAGGGGACGGCCCTGTGCACGCGCTCGATAACGCCCTGCGTCTAGCTCTGGAGCAGTTCTACGGCGAGGAACTCGCGCAGATCAAGCTGACCGACTTCAAGGTCCGCGTAGTGAACACCCGCGAAGGCACCGCCGCGAAGGTCCGCACCATCATCGAATTCCGAGATTCAAACGAATCCTGGAGCACCGTAGGCGTCTCCACCAACATAGTCGAAGCAAGCTGGACCGCGCTTATGGACAGCGTGGAATACGGGCTATTGAAGCACGTGGGTAAGCAGTGAAAGTCATAATCGCTGATCAGGCCGGAGTCTGCTTCGGAGTAAAGCGCGCGCTCGATTTAGTGAACGCCGAAGCTGAAAAGAGTGGGGCGCTCGCGACTCTCGGGCCCTTGATCCACAACCCCCAGGTCGTGCATGACCTCGAAGAAAAGGGTGTTCGCGTGGTTAAAAAGATCGAAGACGCCGGTTCGGGCGCGATCGTAATGCCCAGCCACGGCGTCCCGCGCGAGGTTATGGCGAGCGCCGAAGAAGCAGGCCTCCGCGTAGTCGATGCCACCTGTCCCTTCGTAGCCAAGGTTCACACACGGGTCCACGCGCTCGCATCAGAAGGTTACCTTGTGGTAGTCGTCGGCGATGCCGGCCATTCCGAGGTCAAAGCGATTCGCAGCGCCGCCGGCGAGAATGCAATTGTGATCAGCTCGGTCGATGAAGTTGATAACTACAAGTGGGGGGGTAAGAAGATCGGCATAGTAAGCCAGACCACCCAGACCCCCGAGCGTTTTGGCGAAGTCGTCGGCAAGATCGCATCGAAAGCTGTCGAGGTTGTTGCCTACAACACGATCTGCTACGCCACTCACGACCGTCAGACCGCCGCGCGTAACCTCGCCCCATCCGTCGAAGCGATGTTCGTAGTAGGAGGTCGCAACAGCGCGAACACCAACCGCCTGGTAGAAATCTGCCAGGAATCCGGCGTCCCCACCTACCACATCGAAACCGCATCGGAGATCGAGGACAATTGGGTAAAGAGAATGCAGGTGGTCGGCCTGACCGCCGGCGCGTCGACCCCGCAGTGGATCATCGATGAAGTCCGCAAACGTCTGGAAGAGCTTTAGATAAAAAAGGTAACAGGTAATAATTAACAGGTAACAGTCTCAGTTCGCGATGGTGGACTTAGCGTAGTTATAGCCGCGATTTCAATCGCAGGAGAATATCTCTATGGTACCTGCCGAAGGTACAGACCTTCACCCAAACCCAATACTCATTACTCCTTACTCACTACTCAATGAATCTAAAATGGAGTCAGTTTCAATTTGCCCGGCATAATCTCTAGAATCGAACCAAACACAATCGCCGATGAACTCGGCTTGCGCCCAGGTGACGAGATCATCAGCATAAACGGTCACACTCTCTCCGACCTCATCGATTACCGCTTTTATCAGGCTGACGAACACCTCACCATCCTCGTCCGCCGCGGCAAGGAGACCGCTGAGTTCGAGGTAGAAAAGGACTACGACACCGATCTCGGCATCACATTCACCGACGCGCTCTTCGATGGAGTTCGCACCTGCGGAGCCCACTGCATCTTCTGCTTCGTGGAGCAGCTTCCGAAGAGTATGCGAAAGTCGCTCTATTTAAAAGATGATGACTACCGCCTCTCCTTCCTGCACGGCAACTTCGTCACCCTTGCGAATGTGACCGATGACGACCTCCGCCGCATCGTCACTCAGCGCCTGAGTCCACTCTATATATCCGTGCACACCACCGACCCCGATCTCCGTATAAAAATGCTGGGCCGCAAAGCCCCCGATATCCTCTCGCAAATCGATACACTGGCCGAAGGCCATATTTCGCTGCACACCCAGATCGTGCTTTGCCGTGGAGTAAACGACGGCGACTACCTTGCTTATGCGGTGCAGGACCTTTCTGAGCGATACCCGGCGGTTCAGTCCATAGCCATCGTCCCAGCCGGGCTCAGCGCGCACCGCCGCAACAAGACGCCAATCGGCTCGATCGATCCTGAATATTCACGCGAGATCTTGGATATGGTACGCGGCTGCCAGCGCCGTTTCCTTCAATTATACGGCACGCGCCTGATCTGGGCTGCGGATGAGTTCTACCTGAGCGCCGGTAAACCAGTCCCGCCTGCCACCGCTTATGAAGGTTTTCCACAAATAGAGAACGGCATCGGTCTTGTCCGCAAGTTCCGCGACAGTGCCCACCGCGCAAAGAAAATCCTCCCACAAAGCCTGCCGCGCCCGCTTAAGGTGAGCATAATAACCGGTCGACTCGCCGCTCCATTATTAGAAGAATGGGTCAATTCCCTGAACTGCGCTGGCTTAACGGTCCAGGTCTTTCCAATTACAAACCACCTCTTCGGCGAAACGATCACCGTAACCGGCTTAATCACAGGCCATGACATAATCAATCAACTCAAGGACCAGGACCTTGGCGATGTTCTTTTCGTCCCATTAGTCGCCCTTCGTGATGACACATTCCTCGACGATGTCGCTCTCGACGATCTCCAAATCGCCCTCTCTGTCCCAGTCCGCTCAGTCTCGCCATCTCCTTACGCTCTCGCGAAGGATATCCTGCAGTTATAAAAGAAAACCCCCCGCATGATCTGCGAGGGTGTGTATGTGCATTCTGTAGCTGAAGGAAATTATTGCTTCCTGAACCGGACTAATCCACCTGCGTTTGCTCCAAGAGATGAGCGGTAGTCGGTTTTATAATGACCGTCAGGCACAGCTGGAGTCGCTGCGAGGTCGATAATATCTACTTCTCCAGCGCCAATTGTTGTAGATGGAAATCCTGTATCTTCTCCGAGGACCACTATATCCTGTGCATTCAGTCTTGTACCGATACTTGTATTTCCGTTCGTCAAGCCGTTTACATCTGCCTTGAAGAACACTGTCCAATTGGGGCACGGCTCAAACGCCGCCATGCCGCTGCGACTGCAAGAATCATCGATACGGCAATTACTGAGTTTCAGGTAATGTAGTGACAACCTGGCAGAAGGCTTCGTGCTCGATCCGACCCGCCAGTACGTCACATCATTATGCGAAACTCAATAGAGACACGAGTATTCCTTTCGTAGCTTCCCTCCCTGTGGTGGATGATAATTTGCCCGAGTTTGTTCCCGCCTCGGTTGTATTTCGCATTCCCTCAATTTGATCGGATGATACCATATGAATACTCGCTCGCCAACAATAATTGAAATAATATAGCATAGCAGCTAAGATATGGTACATGCTATCGGATATCGCGTTAATATAGAGTTGTAAACAATTGTAATCAGCAGCGTCTGCGTAATATCGCGGCTAGACCACTGATTCCGCTCAACAGCACAATAACCGATCCCGGTTCAGGAACTGCGCGCGCCACCAGTGTAAAGAGCTTGTTACCGTTGAAATTAAACGTGCCGGTATATTGGGGGATTGTGGATGATCCGCTGGTGTCGTGCGGGAATGTGAACAGGGGAGTCGCATTAATATAACTGCTGCTGTTGACTGCTCCTTCGTAGAGCATCACGCTAAAATCCGGGCTCGTTATTACTCCGCTGCTCGATACCCAGGCGGAAAGTGTCAGTGTCCCCGAGGAAGCTCCGATAATGTAAGCCTTCAGATCCCATATCTTCACCTGAAACTTGGCAATAGGTGCGCGAAGATCTTGTTTCCAGCGTCCGTCGGGATAGTAGTAGTTCGGTGGCAGGTCCGTGGATATAATTTCACCCGCGCCACTTATCTGTGCGCCGTAGCAATTATCCTCGCCCTGCGCATAACCATCATTCCCACCGGTTTTTGTGCCGAAAGTAGCCGCGCCCTGAGTTACTCCGCCATTACTCGCCATCACCTGCACGCTCCAGGTATCATTCGGCGTAAATGGGTAATCCGCGTAGCAAATCGAGGCAAATTCAGCGAGGAAAGCCAAAACGAAGACGATAACGAGCCTGGTCATCATTTCTCCCTCCGATCCAAAGTAGAAATATCAGGCCCGTCTATCCGCCGCGCCCCCATGACCGGGGACAAGCAGACGTTCGTTATATACCCATCCCCTCAATCCCCCATTCACAAAAAAGCCCCCACTTTAAGCGGGGCTTAATCCCAGTTAATGAGCTGCTCTATTTAAGCGCAGGCATTTTCTTTTGCCCCCGGTTCCGAATAAAAAATCCGGCAGCTGCAGGGATTATCGCAATATATCATCACAATATACGCCTGTCAATGGAATGGTGAAAATAACTGAATTACAATTTGGTAAGCATAATAGAATTGCTAATTACAATTGGATTGATACTGCTTTGTAGCCATTGAACGTGTAATCTTGCTCTACAGGTAGATCAATTGCCGGCTAAGTATATAGCCTGGTGTTAATGTGTCCGCTGAAATGTTTGGTGCTTGTTTTCCTAAGTCATTGAAATATCAACCTCCATAGATACCCTGGAATATAGGTGATGACCAAAATGCCGTGTTGTATTGTTGTAAAATAACCTTAGCAGGCTTGCAGCAGAAAAAAACAGCTAAATTTTCAGAAATTTAAGCAATACTCCGAACAGGAGAGCGGTTTTCGGTATCTAATAATCAGTAAGTCGGATTGCATTTTGGGCAGGCCAATGGAGGAGTAGTATGAAGTGCAGTGAATGTGGACTATGTATGTCCGTGGAAAGTGGTCAGGAACTAGCTTGGCAGTGCAACCTCACTGGAGATTCTTGGGTTGCGCAGACGCCGGCTGGAATTCACCGTTCTTGTTTTGCTCCTACGGCCGCGAAGATGGCGTTTGTAACCAGGCTGCTTGGTGGCGGAGAATCCGCCCTGGGTGGCTCAAGTCTGACGCCATCGGAGGTTATGGCGCATAAATAGCAGATCGAATTTGAGGTCTGCTGCTGCTCGGAATACGCCTTACTTGGAGCCTGGCGGCTAATTTCAGTCTTTATATTTACTCCGCCGGAGTCAAGAAGTCTGGTGTGCCGAGTAGAAACTAAGCTTGCTCTTGATCGGCAAGCAATCTCTCTCCGTTTCGGGAGTCTGAACCGCCTTCAGGCTCCCGAAAATCCTCATCATCAACTTTTCCACTGCTAAAGCTGAAATATCTCCCGTGTTGCAGAATAGACACGGCATTGGCCCGCAATGACGGTATTTACTGCCTATGATGATAAAGACTACCTCAAAGATCACTGATGCCTGGCAGCTATCCCTTCACTAATCATTTTCTATAAACAAAGAGCGGGCGTTTGGGGAGGCCGGTTTTGGGATTGAAGACTGATGGATCATTGAATGTGAAGCCTTTGAAATGATAATACCTGGCTACGAAGCTGTGGATCCAGGTGTCGTCCAGGATGATGAGGTTGTAACGGCGATGTGTGATTGCGTGGTGGAGTTCAGATTTTATTCTTCTTGACGCTGCTTCGTCGCTGCTGCGCGTGATATCGGCGCTGATCATTCTGTGCATCGATGGGCGTTTGCCTGCCATCAACGCGAGGTAAGGGTGCATCGGTATAAAGACATCGCCTTTTGTTTCAGATATCTTCTGCTTAAGCGACATCCCCGCCTGGTAGTCGGCATGGCTTGGAATCAGGGCGATAGGATTATATATAAGGCATACGAATTGAGCTATGCATAGACCGAAGACAGCAGCTGGTCCGATAGTTGATCTGACTTCATGAAATTCGCTGTCCTGCTGCTGATATTTTCCGATTACAAGACCGAAAAGCACGGAAATCCATGCGTAAACAGGCATTGCCACATTGACATATCCACCCCAGTGGATTCTTCCCATCCATGCCGCCCCGATCATTCCCGCAGTCGCGCAGAGGTAGAAAACAGCCTGTTGTTTACGGCTTTGCCAATCCAATTTTCTGAGCATGTAAAACGCAATGAGCGCCGTGGCGATGGTAAGCCTCGGTAGAATATCGATGAACCATAACCTGAATGATTTAGTCAGGTATACCGGCCCCTGGCTGGGAAGTGTGAACACGTAGTAGTTGTACCAGCCTTCGCTTATTCGGTTCATCCAGATTGCGCTGATAAGAATGCAGACGGCGCAGGGCAGGATGAAATATAGAGCTTTCCATCGATGGGTCAGGGTAATATAAACAATCATTGGAGCGATGATGGCCAGCTCTGATTGCTTTGTCTGGAATGCAAGTGTGGTAATGGTCGCTGCTGTAATCAGGTGCAGCGGTGATTTTACAAACCGCAGAGCGTAGAGCGAGCCAAGGGCGAGAAAAAGAAACATCGAATCGACTCTGGCTATATCGAACCAGCCGGTCGTCAAGCTATACGTTGCTGAAAACAGCCCGCATGCGATAATTGCCGCGGATCGTCCATAACCTTCACCTCTGATAAAGCTATAGATCAAAACCAGGCAGCCCAGGGATGAGACGAATGACACCAATCGCAGCGGCAGGAAGCCAAAGCCGATCGATTTAGCCAGCGCCGCGCTGGTATAGAAGTAGAGCGGTGAATAGATCATCGGAATATAATCGATCGATGGGGATGCATAAAGCTGGTGACCGGACAGGATCCGCCAGACCTGCAGCAAGCTTGCTCCCTCTATCCACTCGAGTTCGAATGGATATCTTATCCGCAACAGCGCGAGCGTAACATAGGCAAATGTAAAGAGGCAAGCCAGGATTAAAGCAGTCCGCTGTATCATGCCGGAAGCCAGGCGCAGTTTACTTCTTTCAGCAGAGCAGGAAGCTTTGTTATCAACCACCATTTTCACTACCGCACGCGTAAATGCATTATCTCCGACGTTATACCCCCTGGTGGCTGGTGCTGCTGCTTTTCTGCTTTCGTGGATATTACTAAGAATAAGCATGATCAATGAATGCACGCAGTTCATTGGTACTGGCATCTGTGATGATAAACACTACCTATAATGAAGTTGAATGCTCCTTCCATTTAGATTTACAATTCTGATAGCTTATCGATCTTCCCGTTCCGCTATAATCCGCTCGATTCGCTGGTCGGGAATCAGCCACATCAGGGCGACAAGGACATATAGCCCATCTGCTATCCACGGAGAGACGAAAGCCAGGGGGATGGCTATAGCATAGATTATGGGGGAGATTTTACCTTTGAAGTCGGAACCGATGGCTCTGGCGAGCAGGGAGTTTGGCCCCTGATTTCTTATGATTGTTCTCTGAAGGATGTAATAAGCGATGGCAGCCATCAGAAGGATTACACCATAAAGAGCTGTCGGGAGCGATGCAAATCTGTTTTCACCCATCCACGCGGTGGTGAATGGTATTAGAGAGAGCCAGAAGAGAAGATAAAGGTTCGCCCAGAGGATGCTGCCGGTGACGCGGTCGGTGGTCTGGAACATGTGGTGGTGATTATTCCAGTAGATCGCCAGGTAGATGAAGCTCAGCACATAGCTCAGGAACACAGGGAGCGTTGGCCACAGCGCGTAGAGATTCTTTCCGTGTGGCACCCTCATCTCCAGCACCATGACCGTGATGATAATCGCTATGAAACCATCGCTGAAAGGTAAGCGTACAGTAACGCGCACCTTGCACGCTACTTACTTCGAGGTTATGATGGACCAGTGTCGGTTTTGCTGATTCGAAGTGCAGACTGAACCTCTTCAGCCCACGGCAGGAGCGA